>Snoopy_p2__coassemble_617_pt1 | contig 24917 bp, 21 predicted proteins | sample Snoopy_p2__metabat2_low_PE_038 | metagenome-assembled genome bin Snoopy_p2
TGTACCGATTTTTCTGTCTGATAGCGTAGTAAATACAAAAGTAGAAATTCAGATTAGAACAATTGCAATGGATTTCTGGGCAAGTTTGGAGCATAAAATTTATTATAAATTTGAGGGAAATGCACCGGAATATATTAGCAAAGATTTGAAAGATTGTGCAGACATGGTATCTATGCTGGACGAAAAAATGTTATCTTTAAATAATGCTATCTTAGAATGTGTAAGACAGAAAAATAAGGAAGATAACAGAATAAAGGGAACTAAGGTGACGAGTCAGGATACGGCGAAACTTGGAGTAGCAGATTAGAAAATATATAGGAGGATGGAATGGATAAAGAGAAGAAAAAGAGGGGAATGGAGCAGTTAATCTATACAGTTTTGGGAGGTTTTCTGTTTGCATTCGGGGTAAACTTAATTATTATGCCGATGAATCTGTATAATGGTGGATTTATGGGAGTTGCACAGTTACTGCGTACTTTTGTTGTAAGTGTGTTGCATATAGATTTGGGAAGTTTTGATTTGGCTGGTATTATTTATTATCTGATTAATATACCGCTGATGTATATGGCATGGAAGAATATTGGAAAAGGATTTTTCCTAAGGACGATTATTTCAGTTACTTTACAGAGTGCATTTTTGACAATTATTCCTATTCCAAAGGAACCGATTATTTCCGATATGCTGACAGCGTGTATTATCGGTGGTCTTGTATCCGGTTGTGGTACGGGATTATTACTTCGAGGAGGAAGTTCTGGCGGAGGTCAGGATATTATCGGTGTGATTTGTGCCAAGAAATACCCGGGATTTAGTGTTGGAAAAATCGGTATGCTGATGAATATAGGAGTGTATGGTATTTGTCTTCTTCTATTTGATGTGGAGATTGTAGTATATTCACTTATATATACGACTGTATTATCGCTTACCATTGACCGTATCCATATTCAAAACATTAATACAAGCGTAATGATTTTTACGAAACAGTCGGGCGTGGCAAAAGCCATTATGGAAGAAACAGGACGAGGTGTTACGAACTGGCAGGGGGTAGGAGCGTACACGAATGAAAATACGGAAGTACTTTCTGTTGTTATTTCTAAATATGAAGTAAATCAAATTAAAAGGATTGTACAGAGAATAGATGAGAACGCTTTTATGATATTTAATGAAGGTTCTTATGTAATAGGGAATTTTGAAAAAAGGCTTTAAGGCCTTTTTTTATTTTACATAGATTTAACATAGTTTGCGTTTTAGATTTAACATAACTTAGATAATATACTACTTGTGAAGAAGATATTCAGAATAAAAAGGAGACAAAGAAAATGAAATTAAGAAAATTATTAGCAATAACAGCGATTACAGCAATGACAATTGTATCTGCAGTAGGATGTGGAAACAGTGATAAGAAAGAAGATGGAAAGAAAGCAGAAGGTTGGGATGCGGTGAATGATATCTCAGTAGTTTCCAGAGAAGATGGTTCGGGAACAAGAGGAGCATTTATTGAATTGTTCGGCATTGAAGAAAAAGATGCAAGTGGGGAAAAAGTAGATCATACAACAGAAGAAGCAAGTATTACAAACAGTACAGCTGTTATGATGTCTACTGTGGAAGGAAATGAATATGCTATCGGGTATGTATCACTTGGATCTTTGAATGGTACAGTTAAATCTGTAAAAATTGACGGTGCTGAAGCGACAGCAGAGAATATCAAATCAGGTACATATAAAATTTCAAGACCGTTTAACATTGTAACAAAAGACAAAGTAAGTGATGTAGCACAGGATTTTATTAATTATATCATGAGTCCTGAAGGACAAAAAATTGTTGAGGAAGCAGGATGTATTCCGGTAGATGATGTAAAAGAATACCAGTCAAATGGTGCGACAGGTAAAATTGTTATCGGTGGTTCTTCATCAGTATCACCGGCAATGGAAAAATTAAAAGAAGCATATTTAGGAGTAAATCCAAAAGCGGAAATTGAAATTCAGACAAGTGATTCAACAACAGGTGTAACATCAACGATTGATGGAGTTTTTGACATTGGAATGGCATCAAGAGAACTTAAAGACAGTGAAGTTTCAAAAGGTGTAAAACCTACAGTAATCGCATTAGACGGAATAGCAGTAATTGCCAATAAAGACAGTGAAGTAAAAGAATTGACAAGTGAGCAGGTAAAAGATATTTTTACAGGTAAAATTGTGACTTGGGATGAGGTAGTAAAATAAGATGAAAAAGGCATGGAAAGAAAAATTCATGCGGGGAGTGTTCTTCACTGCCGCCTGTGCTTCGGTACTGGCGGTAGCTCTCATTTGTATTTTTTTATTTGCAAATGGAGTTCCTGCAATGAAAGAAATCGGATTCGGTGATTTCCTTCTCGGAGAAAAATGGAAACCGGGAAATAATATTTACGGTGTTTTTCCGATGATCATCGGGAGTATCTATGTAACGGTTGGTGCGATTATAATTGGTGTGCCGATTGGAATTTTGACTTCCGTTTTTATGGCAAAATATTGTCCTAAGAAAATCTATCCTTTCTTAAAAGGAGCAACAGAACTGTTGGCGGGTATCCCATCGGTTGTTTATGGATTTTTCGGTTTAGTTGTGATCGTACCGCTTGTTCATGAAATATGTTTGGATTTGAGAAGAGCGGGGATTTTGGAACGTTCAGGAGATGGAAAAAGTATATTTACGGCATCCATATTGCTTGGAATGATGATTTTGCCGACAATCATCGGTGTGACAGAATCTGCTATTCGTGCTGTTCCGGAACAATATTATGAAGGAGCACTGGCCTTAGGAGCAACACATGAGAGAAGCATTTTCAGAGTTGTTCTTCCTGCAGCAAAATCAGGTGTTTTGGCGGGCGTAATTCTTGGTGTCGGACGTGCTATAGGTGAAACAATGGCGGTTATCATGGTAGCGGGAAATCAGCCAAGAATGCCGGAAGGAATTATGCAGGGTGTCAGAACATTGACGGCAAATATCGTAATGGAAATGGGATATGCAGCAGATTTACACAGAGAAGCATTGATTGCAACTGCAGTTGTTTTGTTTGTATTTATTCTAATTATTAATTTATGTGTATCATTATTAAACAGGAGGTCACGCAATGTCTAAGTGGAAAAGTAAATTACGTTCTTATTTAAAAACGCCGGCCTCTTTTATTGGAATGATATTAGTTATGCTATCAGCGCTGATTACGTTTTCGGTGTTGCTATTTTTAATTGCCTATATTTTAATAAAAGGGCTTCCGCATTTATCAGCAGATTTATTTGCCTTGAAATATACGAGTGAAAACGGTTCGCTTATGCCGGCACTTCTTAATACACTGTTTATGACATTTTTATCTCTTATTGTCGCAGTGCCTTTAGGAATTTTTTCAGCTATATTTTTAGTGGAATATTCAGGAAAAGGAAATAAGTTTGTGGACATTATCCGCATTACAACAGAAACATTGTCCGGTATTCCGTCTATCGTATACGGTCTATTCGGTATGTTGTTTTTTGTATCCACTTTAAAGTGGGGACTTTCCCTTCTTTCAGGTGCGTTTACGCTGGCAATTATGATTTTGCCGTTGATTATGCGAACGACGGAGGAAGCCTTAAAAGCCGTTCCGGACACATACAGAGAGGGAAGTTTCGGACTTGGTGCGGGTAAACTGAGAACTGTATTTCGAGTAGTTCTTCCAAGTGCCGTTCCGGGTATTTTAGCGGGAGTTATTCTCGCGGTCGGACGAATTGTGGGAGAAACGGCAGCATTAATTTATACGGCGGGAACAGTACCGGAGGTTGCGGTAAATCCGATGGATTCGGGAAGAACGCTTGCGGTACATATGTATAATCTGTCAAACGAAGGACTATTTATGGATAAAGCGTACGCCACAGCGGTTGTTCTGCTTATTATGGTAGTTGGAATTAACTGTTTGTCAGGATTTATAGCAAAGAAGATTACGAAAGGAAGAAACAATGAGTAAAATAAGTATTCAGAACTTAGATTTACACTATGGAGATTTTAAAGCATTAAAAAATGTAAATTTAGAGATAGAGGAAAATAAAATTACGGCGTTTATCGGGCCGAGCGGCTGTGGTAAATCCACATTATTAAAATCATTAAACCGAATGAACGATTTAGTGGAAGGATGTAAAATTGACGGAAAAATTTTGTTGGACGGAGAAGATATTTACGGGAAAATGGACGTAAATTTACTTCGAAAACGAGTTGGTATGGTTTTCCAGAAACCAAATCCGTTCCCAATGAGCATTTATGATAATGTTGCTTTCGGACCGCGAACACACGGAATTCGCTCTAAAGCAAAGTTAGACGATATTGTGGAAAAATCTCTTCGCGACGCGGCAATATGGGAGGAAACAAAAGACCGTCTGAAAAAGAGTGCCTTAGGTATGTCCGGTGGGCAGCAGCAAAGACTTTGCATTGCAAGAGCATTGGCGGTACAGCCGGAGGTGCTTCTTATGGACGAGCCGACTTCGGCATTGGACCCGATTTCTACATCGAAAATAGAAGACCTTGCGATAGAATTGAAAAAAGACTATACTATTGTCATGGTTACCCACAATATGCAGCAGGCAGTGCGTGTTTCGGACAATACGGCATTCTTCCTTCTCGGAGAAGTGATTGAATACAACGACACGGAAAAATTATTTTCAATACCGTCTGATAAACGGACGGAAGATTACATTACGGGGAGGTTTGGTTAGAAATGAGAAACAAATTCGATATGCAGTTGGATAAAATGAACCGAATGCTTGTGCAGATGGGGGAACTGTGTGAAAAAGCGATTGCAAATGCAACAAAAGCGGTTGCGGACGGCAATCTTGAAATGGCAAAAATTGTTATCGGTGAAGACGAAGAAATCGACCAAATGGAAAAGGACATAGAAAGACTTTGTCTGAAACTGCTTTTACAGCAGCAGCCGGTTGCAAGAGATTTGCGTCAGATTTCGGCAGCGTTAAAAATGATTACGGATATGGAACGTATCGGCGATCAGGCGTCCGATATAGCGGAAATTCTTATTTCGGCTCATGCAAATGAAACAACACCTATTCCGTATCTGACGGATATGGCTGCGGCTACAAGTAAAATGGTAACAAAGAGTGTTCAGGCTTTCGTGGAAAAAGATTTGGAACTCACAAGGAAAGTTATTGTTGCGGACGATAAAGTGGATGAATTGTTTGATAAAGTAAAAGAAAAATTGGTTTCTTATTTGGCGAAGAATGATAATTCGGGAGAGAGAGCGATTGATATGCTGATGATTGCGAAGTATTTAGAGCGTATTGGAGACCATGCCACAAACATTGCCGAGTGGGTTGAATTTTCTATTACAGGCGTACACCGTGAGCAGACAGAACACGAAAAAGTAAGGAGAACAGAATGATATATTGTGTAGAAGACGATAGTAACATTCGGGAACTTGTTGTATATACATTGGAATCTACGGGAATGAAAGCACGTGGATTTGAAGATGGCAGAGCATTTATGGAGGCTTTGGCGTTTGAAACGCCAGAGCTTGTTTTGCTTGATATTATGCTTCCGGGTGAAGACGGAATAGAGATTTTAAAGAAATTGCGAAACAGTGCAAAGACAAAAGAGATTCCCGTTATTATGGTGACGGCAAAAGGATCGGAATATGACAAAGTAATCGGTTTGGACACAGGAGCGGACGATTATATTACGAAACCCTTTGGAATGATGGAACTTGTATCGAGGATTAAGGCGGTTCTCAGAAGAACAATACGTGAAAAAACAGATACAAAATATCGGGTTGGAAATCTTTCGATTGATGTGGAAAAACATAAAGTGAAGGTGGACGGAGAAACGGTTACCCTTACTTTGAAGGAATTTGAATTGTTGGAAAAATTAATGAAAAACAGACACATTGTTTTGACGAGAGACAGACTTCTCGAGGAAATATGGGGATATGATTTTACCGGAGAGACGAGAACGGTGGACGTGCACGTTCGAACACTCAGACAGAAATTGGGAACTGCAGGAGAACTTATTGAAACGGTGCGGGGAGTCGGTTATCGGATAGGAGGGGACAATGAAGAGTAGGATACAGAGGAGTATGGTGTTTATCCTTTGCATTACCCTTTTGACTACATATGCGTTAATGGCAGTTGTTTTATATAATCAATCTTTTGCAGGTCTGAAAGAAGAGGTGGAGCAGGAAGCGGATTATATGAAAGCGGCCATTGATATTTCCGGAGAAAAATATTTGGCAGCTATGGATAATGTTCGCCAAAAAGCGAGGGTGACGGTTGTCCGCCCAAACGGAGAGGTGACGTATGATTCCGGAGCGGGACAGGAAGAACTGGAAAATCATAAAAGAAGAAAAGAAATACGGGAGGCACTGAAAAAAGGAAGAGGGAGTGATGTCAGAAAATCAGATACAACTAAGGAGCGTTCTATCTATTATGCGATACGGTTGGAAAACGGAAATGTACTGCGTGTGGCGAGAACGGTGGATAATGTTTGGCCTATGGTCTTGGATATTCTTCCGTATATGATAGGGATAGGAATATTGATGATAGCCATTGCGTTTCTTTTGGCAAAATGGCAGACAATGAAATTCATTCGTCCGATTAATGAGTTGGATTTAGAAGAACCGTTGAAAAACGATGTATACGAAGAACTGCAGCCGCTTTTAAAGGATTTGGACAAAAGAAATAAGGAAAAAGAAGCGGTGGCACAGATGCGAAAAGAGTTTTCAGCAAATGTTTCCCATGAATTAAAAACACCTCTCACCTCCATATCAGGTTACGCTGAGATTATGAAAAGCGGTCTTGTAAAACCGGAGGATATGCAGAACTTTTCCGAGAGAATTTATATGGAAGCGAGCCGATTGATTACCCTTGTGGAGGATATTATTAAATTATCTAAGTTGGACGAGGGAAAAGTGGAATTGGAAAAAGAAGATGTAGATTTGTATACACTGTGTCGTGAAGTGTGCAGCAGACTGTCGCTGCAGGCAGAGAAAAAGAAAGTAAAAATTGAAGTAATGGGAGAACCTGTTGTTTATCGGGGGATACGACAGATTTTGAGTGAAATGATTTATAATCTTTGTGAAAACGGTATTAAATATAATGTGGAGGGCGGAAAACTTACTGTTTGGGCAGGAAATACACTGCAGGGGAGAAAGGTAATTATAACGGATACGGGAATCGGTATTCCTAAGGAGGCTCAAGAACGAATTTTTGAACGTTTCTATCGAGTGGACAAAAGCCATTCAAAACAGAGTGGAGGAACGGGACTTGGTCTTTCGATTGTAAAACATGGGGCAATGTTACATCATGCGGAAGTGCAGGTGAAAAGTGAAGAGGGAAAAGGAACAACAATGGAAATCATTTTTAAATAGAAAAAAGCGGAGTGTCTCCGCTTTTTTGCATTATTATTCTGTTACTACGAATACGTCTTTACCAAGTCCGCAGATTGGGCATACCCAATCATCAGGAATATCCTCAAAAGGTGTTCCCGGTGCAATTCCACCGTCCGGATCACCAACTTCAGGGTCATATACATATCCACAAGGTTCACATAAATATTTTTCCATTGTTATTACCTCCTAATTATTAAATGATATATCTTATCATAACATATTTTTGGAAAAAGAAAAGTATTGTATTCATATAAAGTTAGTGATATGGTAAGAAGTATGGATTTAGCAAAAAGAATAAGGGGACAGAAAGATGAAAAAAAAGAGAGATAAAATATTTTTTTGGATTTGTATTATCATCTGCATTCTTTGTGTAGGATATATCGGTTATTATTATATACAGAAAGCGGAGAGTAAGAAAGAGTTTAAGGAAGTAAAGAAAAAAGTGGTGAAAGAGGAAAAACCTACGGAAAAGGAAGAAAAGGACGAGATTCCGATAGATTTTGCCGAATTAAAAAAAGTAAATGACGAAATATACGCATGGATTCAAGTTCCGGATACGAACATAGATTATCCGATTTTGCAGAGTGAAACAGACGATGCTTTTTATCTGAATCATGCTTTTGACAAAAAATATGATGTATTTGGTGCAGTTTTTACCGAAAAAATTAATAAAAAAGATTTTACAGACTTTAACACAGTAGTTTACGGACATAATATTAAGGACGGTTCTTTCTTCCAAAATCTTCATAAATTTGAGGAGGAAGAATTTTTTAACAGTCATGATACATTTACGATTTATACGGAAACGGAAAAGAAAACATATAAAATTTTTGCGGCGGTAGAGTACAGTAATAAGCATATTTTATATAATTATGATAATCAAAATCCGGAAGAACAAAAGGCATTTTTACAGTCTCTCAAAGAATCGAGAAGTATGAAAAATCATTACAGAGATGATGTGACAGTGGATGAAAACAGTAAGATTGTCACACTCAGCACTTGTATAAGGGGAGAACCGAAGAAAAGATATATTGTTGTCGGAGTGGAAATAGAATAAAATCGGTCTAAAAATTATTTCCTTGCATATATTAGATATGTGAGGGGTGAGAAGATGACAAAGAAAAAGAAAATAGTTTCACAAATGATATTGATAGTTTATCTGCTTGAATTGGCGATTTTGAAGTTTTATGGTGTGGAATCGGCATTTGGCAATATAATCTTTCTGTTTCCGATAGGAGTATTTCTTCCGAGAATATGGGAGGAATGCAGACAAAGAAAAAGAGTAGTGTATGTAGGAATGGTGTTGAGTCTGATTTTAGAATTATTTCAGGCGGCAGGTTTTGGCACGGTGTACATTTTTTATGGTGTAGCAACAGGTGTGACAGGCGTTTTGCTGGGGTATATGGGATATTACATTAGTGAAAATACGTAAAAGGCTTGACCGAAACTCTATAAAGAGATTATATTTATAGTATGTACAGAAAATTCAGGCAGTAATAATAAAATGAAATAAGGAAGGAATTCAAATGAGGAAATTATTAATTATAGGTGCAGGCGGTTTCGGGCAGATGATTAAAGAAACTGCTGTAGAATTAGGATACGAAGAAGTTGTGTTTTTAGATGATGCCGTAAAGGGAACGGACGTTATCGGTAAGTGCTGCGATTATCAGGCATTTTTAAGTGATTATGATACAGCGGTAGCGGGAATTGGAGATAACGGTGTACGTCTTTACTGGACAGAGAAACTTATTGAGGCAGGTTACAACGTGCCGGCGATTATTCATCCGTCAGCAATCGTAAGTCCGAGTGCAAAAATCGGACAGGGTAGTTTTATTATGCAGAGAGCGGTAGTAAATACGCATGTAGTGATTGAAGACGGTGTTTTAGTAAACAGTGGTGCGGTAGTAGACCATGATTCTTATGTGGCAAGCGGTGCGCATATCGGTTTGGGAAGCGTTGTAAAGGCAAACTGTACAATCGATAAAAAGAAAAAGGTGGAAGCGGGAGAAGTTGTATTCTCCACAAGAAGAAAAATTGACGGTGTGGGTAATATGAACTTAGAAGACGCATTGTATGCTTTCGGATTCGGCCCGCAGTGCAGTTATGTAAAACCTTTCGGGGAAGGTCATATTAATGAAACATATGCCGTATATATGCCGGGAGATGAAGGGGACGAATTCTGTTATATTTTACAGAGAGTCAACAGCAATGTATTTAAAGATCCTGCAGGTGTAATGGATAATATTTTCAATGTAACGGAGTACTTGCGTAATGTAATCCGTGAAGAGGGAGGAGATCCTGATAGAGAGACTTTGTCCGCTATTAAGACAAAAGACGGTTCAACATACTTTGAGGATAGCGAGGGACAGCCGTGGAGAAGTTATCACTATATTCCAAATTCTGTCTGCTATCAGTTAGTGGAAGAACCTGAGCAGTTTTATCAGTCGGGAAGCAGTTTTGGTCATTTCTTAAAACAGTTAGGCGACTATCCAGCTTCCAACTTAAACGAAACGATTCCGGATTTCCACAATACAGAAAAACGTTTTGAGGCATTTGAGTTTGCATTAAAACGTGATATGAAAAACAGAGCAGTTTCCTGCCGTCCGGAGATTTCATTTGTATTAGATAGAAAAGAGGATTGTGGTGTTCTTGTGAAACAGCAGGAGGAAGGAATTCTTCCGCTTCGTGTAACACACAATGATACAAAATTAAACAACATTTTGTTTGATGCTGATACGGGAAAAGGGCTGTGCATTATAGACTTAGATACAATTATGCCGGGACTTGCCGCAAATGATTTCGGTGATTCTATTCGTTTTGGTGCGGCAACGGCAGCAGAAGATGAGAAAGATTTGGATTTAGTACACTTTGACATTTCTCTATATGAAACATATGTAAAAGGATATTTGGAGGCAACAAAAGATGTTCTGACACCGGAAGAGGTTGCCAGTCTTCCGTGGGGAGCGAGATTAATGACGTTGGAATGCGGAATCCGTTTTCTGACAGATTATTTACAGGGAGATACATATTTTAAAACGGCATACCCTGAACATAACTTAGTTCGCGCCCGCACACAGTTCAGACTTGTTGATGAAATGGAACAGCAGTTTGAAAAAATGCAGGAAATCGTGCAGAAATATTGCTAGAAAAAGAGGCTTTCCCTAAATTGACAGGGAAAGTCTTTTTTGCACAAAAAAATAGATTGCCGAAACAATCTATTTTATCAATGCTTATTCGTCATCATCAATTTCCTGAGCGCCGATTAAAGCACCGGCTGATGCGGAAACAACAGCTGCGACAATGGCAGCGATAATGCTAACTGCAATAATGCAAACTAAAAATCCCATTATTAACGCCTCCGATTCTAAACTACAAATTTCTAACTAAATCTATTGTACCACGAAAAAGCAAATCTGTATATCTTTTTATTTGTGGCGGAGTGGATTTGGAGTATGTACGGTTAAAAATCTTACAACGTTATTTGTATCATTTTTCCAGTTGTGAGATATATTTGAATGTACATGGGCTGAATCTCCCGGATAGAGATGATATATATCTTCCTCGATCTGTAAAGTTAAAATTCCGTCCAATATATAAATAAACTCTTCGCCGCCGTGAGAATAAAGTTCCAAACCACTTTCATCCTGTAACGCAGGCATGACTTCCACAAGTCTTGGGAGAAGATCAAAATCCTCCACATGGTTTGTGAGAGAATGTTCAATAATTTCAGGGTTAACCACTGTAGATTTCTGTTCGTAACGTCTTGTAATATGAACGTCGTTAGGTTTCATATTTGTTGTGAAAAAACTGGACAGTTCCACGCCTAAAACTTTAGAGATTTTATTTAAAGAGTCTATAGCGATACTTGTCATTCCACGTTCCAACTGGGAGAGAAATCCAATAGAAAGTCCGGTGTTTTCGCTTAAATATTTTAACGTATATTTTTTTTCGGTGCGAAGATTTTTGATTCTAAGACCGATGACTGCGTTTGTATCCATGATTTTACCTCATTTTCTTTTGCTGTGTTTCAGAGATACTGTTTATGATATTACCACTTGGTTGTAATGTCAAGCATTTAACCGGGGAAAAGATTGAAGAGATAAAGCCTGAGTGATAAAATAGAGAAAAGAGGAAAAGGAGTAAGGTGATTATGTTTAAGATTGCTTTGAAAAATTTTAAAGGGAACATACGAAATTTTTGGGCATTTTTTACGAGTACGATTGTGACGATTAGTATATTATTTCTCATGTCGTATGTTGGGGAAGCGGTAAGCCACATTGAAAGAGATGCTGTTTTTTTCAATCAGGGAATTAGTGAACTAAAGCAGATTATGTGGATTTTAAATCCTCTGTTAGTCGGCATAGGCGTAATTGTTATTGCTTATTCGGTACAGTTTTATATTTATTCCCGCATGAAAGATTATGGTATGCTGAAAATTTTAGGAATTCGCAGAAGGGATATGACCAAACTGCTTATTATTGAGTATGGAACGGGATGTTGTTTTGCGTGTGTTTTCGGACTTATTGTGGGAAAAATATTGTCCTTTTTTCTCGGAAAACGATTAGAGAGCGTTTTGGATGAAAAACTTATTCGGCAGATAAATATGGAAAATGTATATAAATACACGCTTCTTTTTTGCATGGTGATGATAATATTATCGCTGTTTGCTATTTCGATTGTTTTGTCGGAAAAAGAAGTGTCAGATATTATAAAAGGTGATGTGATAAAAGAAAAAAGAATGGTATCACCGAGGGCGTTTTTGTTTAGCATGATAGGTGTGTGTATTATTTTGCTGAGCATTGTTTTGACAAGTCGTTATCAAGATTTGGTTGTACAGAAATATTTGCTTATGCTGATGAGCATCGGATTTGCGGTGAGTCTTCTGCTTGGGGCGGGAGTTTTATTTGAGAGATATAGGGCCGGAAAAGGTTATTTAAAAAAGATATTGGTATGGAATGAATTTTATCATTATTTTAACTCCAACAAATATATGATACTTATTCAGACAATGATAGGGATTTGTATTATTTATTTTTCCTTTCTTTTTGCACCGGCACTTTTCAATCAGCAGGAAGCAAAGTTCCCGAATGATTTTTTATGTATTTCTGAGGAAAAAACAGAACTGGAAGAAGAGATGCTGAAAAAATATATGCAGTCGGGAGAAGTTTTTCCGTTTATTTATGTGTATCCTTTTGCTGCGGAAGGAAGAATTGGAATATCGGAAACAGAGTATAATCGGCTGTTTCATCAGAAAATAGATTTACAGGATAATGAGATTATCAGTATTTGCGATAATAGTAATGGGCTGGCAAATCGGATTAAAGACGAAGAGATGAACGGGCAGAGCCAACTTTTGCATTTAGGCGGGGAAAAAGAAGGAATAAGGGAAGAGGACGGAAGATTTTTTGTGAAAGATGAAACGGATGATGAAGTGCTGGGGTTTGGATTTGGAGGAATGATTATATTTTCCGATAAGACTTTTGAAAAGGCGTTTGCTGAGGAAAAGTACCCTAAAAAGATGTTGTTGTGCGATGCTAAAAAAGATATGTTAGCATCTGCCACAGAATATGTGGAAAACGAAAAGGGTAAACAGTTTATGAAAATATTTGCCAAGAAAACGGCGATGGACAATGAACGAAGAGAAATGGTCTTGGAAATGACGATTTTTGGTGTGGTGATTTTGGCAATTCTTTTCTATAGTATGTTTGTCCTATGGCTGAGAAACTTTTCTAATTTAGAAAGGCTGAAAGATAAATATGAGTTTTTGTCCGTTTTGGGAATGAGGGAAAAAGAGAGAAGAAGATCATTGAAAAAGGAACTGGGAAAACCAATATGGTTGGAAAATATATGTGTAGTTATTCTCGGAGGGAGTTTTTGTGCCGCTAAAATATGGGGGCTTACACATCAGGGAAGTTTGCGCCAAAGCATACAGGCGGGGAAAGAATTATATATAGTGTTGTTTATGCTGTTGGTTTCTTATGTAGTTATAAGATATATGTTTTTAATGATATTACGGATATGGACGGCGAAGAAAATTTTTAGAAGCTGAGAATAAATGAATAATTTTATTTAGGAAAGAAGGCGTGAAAAAGCGTCTTCTTTTTTGCGAAAACAATAAAAAATACCATGACAAAAGAATAACAATGTGATATAATGAAAAAAACGGATAAAAATTTCATTCAGATGAAAATGGAGGAAATATGAGAACACCAAATGTAATTAATATCCAAAAGTTTTCCGTGCATGACGGGGACGGTATCCGAACAACTATTTTTTTCAAAGGGTGTTACCTGAACTGTTGGTGGTGTCACAATCCGGAGAGTCAAAATTTTGCGCCGGAAGTGATGATTAACACGGAAAAATGTACGGGCTGTCATGCCTGTGAGGAAGTCTGTCCGCAGAAAGCGGTTCATGTAGAAAATTGTAAGCAGTGTACGGACAGAACAAAATGTAAGGTGTGCAGCACTTGTTTGGATTATTGTGTAAATAATGCGAGAGAAGTTGTCGGGAAGCAGTACACCATTGCAGAATTAGTAAAAGAAGCAGATAAGGACTATATGTTCTATGAAGAGTCATTCGGCGGTGTAACACTTTCCGGTGGGGAAGTTATGGCACAGGATATGGAATATATAGAAGAACTTTTGAAAAAATTAAAGAGAAAAGGTTATAATATTGCGATTGATACTTGCGGATTTGCACCGAGTGAGAATTTTCGCATTGTTTTACCGTATGCGGATACATTTTTATATGATATTAAATTGATGGACGATGAAAAACATAAGAAATATATGGGGCAGAGCAATGAACTGATTTTCACTAATCTGAAATACTTGAGTGATAATGGGGCGAGAATTTATATTCGTATTCCGGTTATCGGTGGAGTGAATGACAGTGATGAGGAAATACAGGCAATCATTTCCTATTTAAAAGAGAATATTTCGGTGGCGCAGGTAAATTTATTGCCGTACCACGATATTGCAAGCAGTAAGTATCAGAGATTAGATGTTACATATAAAGGAGAAGAATTTACTGTTCCGTCTAAAGAGAGAATGGAAGAGTTGAAAGAAATGTTTCAAAAAAATGGATTTACAAACACCAAAATAGGAGGTTAAGAAATGGAAAGAGGAATGAACGAAAGAATTCGTAAATTAAGAAAACAGAGTTTGGAAACAGAACCGCACATTTATATGGAAAGAGCGGATTTGGAAACGGATGCGTACATGATGTATGAAGGAAGTGTTTCCGTGCCGGAACTTCGCGCATTAGCATTTAAACATTTTATGGCAAACAAAACATTGTGCATCAATGACGGAGAATTAATCGTAGGAGAAAAAGGTGACGGACCGCAGGCAGCGCCTTCATTTCCTGAATTATGCTGCCATACGGTAGAAGATATGAAAATTATGAACGCGAGAGATTTAATTTATTTCCGTGTTACAGAAGATGACTTGAAATTGCAGGAAGAGAAAATTATTCCGTTCTGGGAAAAACGTTCTGTTCGTCATAAAATTTTGGCAAACATGAGTCAGGAATGGAAAGACGCTTATGCGGCAGGTATTTTCACTGAATTTATGGAGCAGCGTGGACCGGGACATACAGTAGGTTCGGAAAAGATTTATAAAAAAGGTTTCTTGGATTATAAAAACGATATTATTGAGGCGAGAAATAATCTTGATTTCTTAAATGATAAAGAAGCATTAGATAAAAAAGCACAGTTAAATGCGATGGAAATTTGTTGTGATGCGATTATGATTTTAGGTGAGAGATACGCAAAATATGCGAGAGAGCTTGCTGAGAAAGAGACAGATGAAACCCGTAAAGCAGAATTACTTCAGATTGCGGCAAACTGTGATGTAGTACCTGCTCATGCTCCGCAGACATTTTGGCAGGCAATTCAGATGTACTGGTTTGTTCATCTTGGAGTAACAACAGAGTTAAACCCATGGGATGCTTACAGTCCGGGAAGATTTGACCAGCATTTAAACCCATTCTATCAGAAAGATACGGAAGCAGGTATTTTAGATGATGAAAAAGCATTGGAATTATTAGAATGTTTATGGGTAAAATTCAATAACCAGCCGGCGCCGCCAAAAGTAGGTGTTACATTAAAAGAAAGCGGAACATACACAGACTTTGCTAACTTAAATACAGGTGGTATTACACCGGACGGTGAGAATGGTGTCAATGAAGTAAGTTACTTAATCTTAGACTGTATGGATGAAATGAAACTGTTACAGCCAAGTTCAAATGTACAGATTAGTAAGAAAACACCGACAAAATTCTTGAAACGTGCCTGCGAAATTTCGAGAAAAGGTTGGGGACAGCCTGCATTTTACAATACAGAAGCGATTATTCAGGAATTATTAAATGCCGGAAAAACAATCGAAGATGCAAGACGCGGCGGAACAAGCGGTTGTGTAGAAACAGGGGCGTTCGGAAACGAAGCGTATATCTTAACAGGATATTTCAATCTTCCAAAGATTTTGGAATTAACATTATATAACGGTTACGATATTGTAAGTAAAAAACAGATTGGTCTTCCTCTTGGATATGCAAAAGATTTCAAATCTTATGAAGAATTATACGATGCTTATAAGAAACAGATTGAGTATCTTGTGGATATTAAAATTGAAGGAAGCAATATTATCGAAAAAATTTATGCAGAATATATGCCTGCACCGTTCCTTTCTATTATTACAAACGATTGTATTTCAAAAGGAAAAGATTACAATGCGGGCGGAGCAAGATACAATACAAACTATTTACAGGGAGTAGGTATCGGAACGATTACAGACTCGTTGGCAGCAATTAAATACAATGTATTTGATGAAAAGAAATTTACAATGGAAGAACTTATCGAGGCAATGGAACATAACTTTGAAGGATATGAAAGAATTGCTAACTTAGTTCGCAATAAAACACCAAAATACGGAAATGACGATGATTACGCAGACGGAATTATGAAAGACGTATTTAATTTCTATCAGAAAACGGTTACAGGAAGACCGAACATGAAAGGCGGTACATACAGAGTAAATATGCTTCCGACAACTTGTCATGTATACTTCGGAGAAGTAATGAATGCAAGTCCAAACGGACGTCTTGCGCAGAAACCGGTTTCAGAGGGTATTTCGCCTGAAAAGGGAGCAGACGTAAACGGACCTACAGCGGTAATTAAATCTTGTGCAAAAATGGACCACTTAAGAACAGGCGGTACATTGTTGAATCAGAAATTCACACCGAGCGTTGTTGCAGGCGAAGAGGGTCTGACACATATGGCAGATTTAGTAAGAGCATACTTTAATATGGACGGACATCATATTCAGTTTAACGTTATCGATAAAGAAACATTGATTGAAGCACAGAAGCATCCGGACGAATATAAAGATTTGATTGTCCGTGTTGCCGGTTACAGCGATCATTTCCGCAACTTAAGCAAAGCATTGCAGGATGAAATTATTGAGAGAACGGAACAGTCGTTTAACTAAAAGTATAGTATAAAATAAGAAGCACATTTCGGGGGGAATGTGCTTCTTTGCGTTAGTGGTGATATTCATTTAAAGCGCTGTCTTTTCCAATCATAAAATGGTCCTGTGTTAAGATTGCGTAAGCATTTTCATAGTCATTATTACGCATATATTGAACCATTTTTTTTAAGTTTGCGTTCGTTTTTTCGATTTGCATTCCGTTTTTCAGGGAATACAGCCCCATGCGGATAAGTTCAAAAAGATTGCTTTCATAAAATTTGTTTATTCTTGTATTATCGAAAATACTGACGATTTCCAAATGCATTTTTGTGTCGGCAACTTCCCATTCATACGGATTGTTTGTAGCGGCACACATGCGAACAACCTTTTCTTCGATACGGTAAGAATATTCTTCGAAACGGTTAGAAGAGAAAATCAGTTTAAATGCAGAGCCTTCAAAAATTTCCCGTAACTGATAAATCTCCTCTATATCTTTATCTGTGATTTCTTTTACGGTCATGGATTTGTGATAATCGGAAACGATAAGCCCCTCCGCCTGTAACATTTTGATAGCGGTTCTGACAGGGTTACGGCTCATGTCCAGTTCCTCAGTAAGAATTGCTTCGGTGAGAGGCATTCCGGGAGGATAAGTCAGGTTTAAGATATTTGTTTTAATTGTATGGTAAGCTTTATCTGCAAGAGATTTACTTTGTGTTGGCATAAAGACACCTCTTTCTTCAATGTTAATGTATACATTTAATTGTATACAATCAGAAAGAAAAATACAAGGATAAGCGCAGGAAAAAATTGTATTTGTAAAGGGGGTATGTTATTATGAAAAGGCTGTAATAAATAATTATCAGAAACAGGAAATGGAGGAAAGTGAATGAGAAAAACAGTAAAGAAAATAGTAAGTTTACTGCTTTCTTTTTGCCTTTTATCAGGAACACTTTTTAGTGTGCCGTTAAAAGTTGAGGCAAGGGAAGAACTCGTCAACGTTGCAAGAGATGAGAACGTGAAAATTACTGTGAACAACACAGGAAGCGGATCGGCGTCAGACTTGGTTGACGGAAATGATAAGACTTCATGGCAGCAGAACGGCTGGTCGGACAAAAAGGACGCAGTTGTAGACATGAAGTTGGCTCAAAACGGAACAAACGTAAAGAAGGTAGTTGTCAAAGTCGGTGGAAATGACATTGCGAACCGTAAAGTAAAAGTAACGGTACAGCGTGCGCAGAACGGTATTACATCAGACTGGATAACAATCGGCGAACAGGTTGTTACAACGACAGGAGATGCAAATGGTACAGTTGACGCTGTATTTGAATTAGAACAGGCAGCATCTTCATCAGATATTCGTGTCGTTTTATCCGAACCGGTTGCACATGACGGCGGAGAGGTACTTTTTTGGCCTTCTATCCATGAAATTGAAGTGTATGAGATGCAGGAAGTACAACTATCGGATTACAACAACATCGCATCACAGGCGGAGATTACGACAGACGGGAATGAAAACCAGTCAGAGGGAAAAGACCGTCTTGTAGATGACAATGACGCAACATTGTATAAATTCCACAATGCAGCGCAGGATGCTGAAAAATATATCAACCTTTCTTTCGGAGAAGAAAGAATGATGAATGCCTGCGAGATTGTATTTGAACATGTTGGTGATAAAGACGAATATAGTTATGAATTTACATACAGTATTTTAGGAAAAGCAAAGGGTGCGAATGAATATACAAAAATCGTAGACCATAAGAAAGCAAACCGCACTGATAATTATGTACAGGGATACAAATTTGATGAAACAGCGTATACAGATGTAAAAATCGTAATGCACTCTACAACAAACAGTCAGGGAAACGGCTGGCCGGCTGTAGCAGAGTTCCGTGTATATGGAGCGGAGGAAGAGATTGACGATTCGGCAAGTATCGCATTTAAGAAACCGGTACACGCAAACTCTAATCAGAAAAATGCTTCCAGAATTAATGACGGAAGCAAAAAAACAATGTGGAGCGGAGAATATTATCCGGGATACGTTGATATTGATTTACAGGAAAACTATAACTTAGATACAGTAGAAATCTTTACACAGGAAAAAGGTTACTCACAGTATTCGATTTACACAAGTATGGACGGAAGAGATTTTGACAAGTTAGCAGAAAAAACTTCCACAGAAAGTTGTACGGATAAAGGAGAAATCTATCAGGCAAAAGGAAAAGAAGCCCGCATTATCCGTGTATATATGGAATACAATTCTACAAGTTCAGCGGCTGTCATTAAAGAAATCCGTGCTACAGGTAAAAAGAGCGGTACAAAAGTACAGACTCGTCCGGAAGTAGACGTAAAAGATTTCAAAGACAGCAAGTACGCAGATACAGAAGAAGTGACACCTGAGCAGACTTATGAAGAAGTTCGCGGAATTATCGAGAGAAGACTAGGCGCGGAATATAAGTCATGGTTTGATTTAAAATTACAGGAAAATCCAAACAAAACAGGATATGACTATTTTGAATTGAGCGATAAAGACGGAAAAGTACAGATTACAGGAAATGACGGTGTTTCTCTTGCAATGGGATTAAATCACTATTTGAAATATTTCTGTAACGTAAATATTTCTCAGGTGGGCGATCAGGCAGATATGCCGGCAAAAATCGTGCCAATCGGAGAAAAAGTACATAAAGAAACAAAAGTAGGAACAAGATATTCTTATAACTATTGTACGCTTTCTTACTCTATGGCATTTTGGGGTGAAGAAGAGTGGCGCAACGAATTGGACTGGCTTGCATTAAACGGTGTAAATGTTGTTTTAGATGCAACGGCACAGGAAGAAGTATGGCGCAGATTTCTTGGAGATTTAGGATATACACACGAGGAAATCAAAGATTATATTGCAGGTCCTGCGTATTACGCATGGGCATATATGGCAAACTTAAGCGGGTTTGGCGGACCAATCCATGATTCATGGTTTGAAGAGAGAACAGAACTTGCAAGAAAAAATCAGTTATCCATGAGAAGACTCGGAATGCAGCCGGTATTACAGGGATACAGCGGAATGGTACCGACAAACATTCGGGAAAAAGATCCTACGGCAGAAGTAATCGAGCAGGGAACATGGTGTTCATTCAGAAGACCGGATATGTTAAAAACAGACAGTCCGTCTTTTACAAAATATGCAAAACTTTTCTATCAGGCACAGAAAGAAGTGTACGGGGAGAGTGCACACTACTATGCAACTGATCCATTCCACGAAGGCGGAATTACAGGAGGATTAAATCCGACAGTTATTGCACAAAAAGTGTTGGACGAAATGTTAGCAGCAGACAAAGATGGAATTTGGATTATCCAGTCATGGCAGGGTAACCCGACAACAGCGTTGTTAAAAGGTCTTGAAGGAAGAAAAGAACACGCATTAGTATTAGACCTTTATGCTGAAAAAACACCGCACTGGAATGAAACAAATCCAAATGAGTACGGCGGCGGAGAATTTAACGATACCCCTTGGGTATTCTGTATGTTAAATAACTTTGGAGGACGTTTGGGACTTCACGGGCATTTAGATAATTTGGCGAATAATATTCCGGCAGCGTTAAACAGCGCTGAGCATATGGAAGGAATCGGAATTACACCGGAAGCGAGTGTAAATAACCCATTATTATATGATTTCTTATTTGAAACAGTTTGGACAGACAACGCAAACGAAGAACTTCCTGTAATCAACTTGGACGAATGGTTAAAAGACTATGCGAAGAGAAGATACGGTGAGGAAAGCCAGTCTGCATATGAATCTTTATTGATTATGAAAGATACGGTTTATAAAGCAGAATTAAATATGAATGGTCAGGGAGCGCCTGAATCAGTTGTAAACGCCCGTCCTGACTTAGATATTAATGCGGCTTCCACATGGGGAAATGCAATTATCGATTATGATAAAGCAGAATTAGAAAGAGCGGCAAAACTTCTCTTAAAAGATTACGATAAGTTAAAAGACAGTGACGGATATATGTACGATTTGGCGACAATGCTTCAGCAGGTACTGTCTAACAGCGCGCAGGAATATCAGAAAAAAATGGCAGCTGCTTTCAAAGCGAAAAACAAAGAAGAATTTAATCAATATGCGGAAACATTCTTAAGCATTATTGACAACATGGAAAAAGTGACAAGTACAAGTAAATATTACTTGCTCGGCACTTGGGTAGAACAGGCGAAAGCGTTAGCAAAAAATGCGGATGATTTTACAAAAGACTTATATGAATTTAATGCGAAAGCGTTAGTGACAACTTGGGGTTCTGTTAATCAGGCAGAAGCCGGAGGGTTAAAAGATTACTCTAACCGTCAGTGGTCAGGTTTATTAAAGGATTTCTACAAAGTGAGATGGCAGAAATGGATTCAGGCAAGAAATGACGAATTAGACGGAAAACAGCCTGAAAACATTAATTGGTTTGAATGGGAGTGGAAATGGGCGCGAGCAAACACAGAATACACAAACGTTCCAAACAAAGAAAACTTGAACAACTTAAATAAAATCGGAAAAACAATTTTAAGAGAATTTTCCGTAAACGGTCCAAGTACAGAGTTAGATACAGAAACTTTGAAAGAAAAAATTGCAGAAGCAAAAGCGGTGGAAACAGATAAATACACAACATCAAGTGTAGATGCTTTGGACAAAGTAGTTGAAAAAGCAGAAAAAGTTCTTGCGGAAGCAACAGAACAGTCAGAAATTGACGATATGGTGAAAGAACTTACAAAAGCAATGAAATTGGAAGAAAGAGCAAATGCGGAAGAAAGTAAAGCGGAATTTGACAAGATCATTGCAGATGTAGAAGATGAAAGCGTTTATACAGAAGACAGTTGGACAGCGTATGCCAAAGCAAAAGAAAAAGTGGAAAATGCGCTTAAAGATACAAGTGATGTGAGTAAAAAGGAAATGGAAACATTGCTTGCTGATTTGCTTAAGGCAGTTGAAAAGTTAGATAAAAATGACATTGTTGTTGAATTAGACAAAAAAGCATTAGAAGAAAAAATTGCGGAAGCAAAAGCGGTGGAAACAGATAAATACACAACATCAAGTGTAGATGCTTTGAACAAAGTAGTTGAAAAAGCAGAAAAAGTTCTTGCGGAGGCAATAAAACAGTCAGAAATTGATGATATGGTGGACGAACTTACAAAAGCAATGAAATTGGAAGAGAGAGCAAATGCGGAAGAAAGTAAAGCGGAATTTGACAAGATCATTGCAGATGTAGAAGATGAAAGCGTTTATACAGAAGACAGTTGGACAGCGTATGCCAAAGCAAAAGAAAAAGTGGAAAATGCACTTAAAGATACAAGTGATGTGAGTAAAAAGGAAATGGAAACATTGCTTGCAGACTTAAAAACGGCAGTTGACGGATTGAAAGAAGTGGAAGCAGAAGAACCGCAGCAGCCACAGAAACCGGAAGAGCCGCAGCAGCCGGAAAAACCGGAAGTTCCACAGCAGAAACCACAACAGCCACAGCAAAAACCGGATAACAAAGTTCCTGAAACAAGCGATACAGCAAATGGATTCGGATTTATGTTATTGGCAATTATGGCAGGCGGAGTTATTGTCTTTGCAGAAACAAAAAGACGACGTGACTTAAATAAATAAAAACTTCATCAGAAGAGAAAATGGGGATAGAATGACCGTTCTATCCTCATTTTTTATCGATGAAAATCTTGACAGAAGGAATGAAAAATGATATATTGTATACAAATAAAACTAATGTATACATTTAAAATGAAAGGAAGAATGGAAAATGAAATTAGGATTTATCGGTGCCGGAAATATGGCAAAAGCGATGATGGGCGGAATTTTAAAGAACGGAATTTTAACTGCTGAAGAAGTAATTGCTTCTGATATGTATGTTTTAGGATTGGAAAAAACAAAAGAAGAATTAGGTATTCATGTAACAACAGACAATAAAGAAGTGGCAACAAAAGCAGAAATCGTTGTCTTATCAGTAAAACCACAGTTCTATGCAGATGTAATTGACGAAATCAAAGACTGTATTACAGAGAACCAGATTATCGTTACAATCGCACCGGGCAAAACTTTAGAATATCTTGCAGACGCATTCGGACATCCGGTAAAAATCGTCCGTACAATGCCAAATACACCGGCGTTAGTTGGAGAAGGAATTACAGGTGTTTGTCATAACGATTTAGTGACAAAAGAAGAATTAGATACAGTATGCAATATTTTGAGCGGATTTGGTAAAGCGGAAGTATTAAGTGAAAAACTTATGGATGTTGTCGTATCTGTAAGCGGAAGTTCACCTGCATATGTATTTATGTTTATCGAAGCAATGGCAGATGCGGCAGTTGCTGACGGAATGCCAAGACAGCAGGCATATAAATTTGCGGCACAGGCAGTTATGGGAAGCGCAAAAATGGTATTGGAAACAGGAAAACATCCGGGTGAATTAAAAGATATGGTTTGTTCACCGGGAGGAACAACAATCGAAGCGGTTCGCGTATTAGAAGAAAAAGGATTTAGAAGCAGTGTGATCGAGGCAATGAAAGCCTGTGTAAAAATTGCAAAAGGATTATAAGAAATAAGACAACTTCTTTCATCACAGAGTGGTGGAAGAAGTTATTTAATTTTTGGAGAGAATGGGATATAATATAGGGAAAGTGATAAGGAGGTATATATGAGTTATATTGCAGATGAAAAAAGATATGAAAAGATGAATTATTTTCGCAGTGGAAACAGCGGGTTAAAATTGCCGGCAGTTTCGTTGGGGTTATGGCACAATTTCGGAACGAATGACTCTTTTGAAAACATGGTAAATATGTGTGAAACAGCATTTGACTGTGGAATTACACATTTTGATTTGGCAAATAATTATGGTCCGAAAAACGGGAGTGCGGAAGAAAACTTTGGAAAAATTATTAACGGAGAGTTAAAACCATATCGAAATGAACTTGTTATCAGTACAAAAGCGGGATACGAAATGTGGGACGGTCCATATGGAAACTGGGGCAGCAGAAAATATATGTTATCCAGTTTGGACGATAGCCTGCGCAGAATGGGATTGGATTATGTAGATATTTTCTATCATCATCGAATGGATCCGGCAACTCCTCTTGAAGAGAGTATGTTGGCGCTTGATACGGCAGTAAAACAGGGAAAAGCGCTGTATGCGGGGATTTCTAATTATGATGCCAAGACAACAAAGAGAGCAATGGAAATTTTAAAAGAATTGAGATGCCCGTTTATTATCAATCAGGTGAGATATTCTATTTTTGACCGTTGGATAGAGGAGGACGGATTGAAAACATTTGCGGCGGAAAACGGTTGTGGATTAATTGCTTTCAGCCCGCTGGCACAGGGACTTTTAACGGATAAGTATTTGCACGGTATTCCGGAGAACAGCAGAATAAAAAAAGACGGAAGATTTTTGAAAGAAAGTGCAATTACAAAGGAACGTCTTGAGCAAATCGAAGCATTAAATCAGATTGCGAAAGAGCGTGGACAGACATTGGCACAAATGGCATTATCGTGGGTAATTCGTGACGGTGATGTAACAAGCGTGCTGATTGGAGCATCCTCACCTGAGCAGATTAGAGAGAATGTGAAGATAGTGGAAAACACAGCGTTTACGCAAGAAGAACTGGATGCCATTGACACCATTTCTAAAAAATAAGATGATTTTTCGGAGAGGGAATTTCCCTCTCTGTTTTTGTGTCAACATATTTCTATTCTTTTGAACATAGTTTAGTGATAAAAGGAATAGGGGATGTATAATGAGATTTACAAAAATGCAGGCATTGGGAAATGATTACATTTACATCAATGCAATGGAAGAAAGGATAGAAAATCCTTCAGAATTGTCAAGAAAATTAAGTGACAGACATTTTGGTGTGGGAGGAGACGGAGTGATTTTTATTGACTTTTCGGAGAAGGCAGATGTAAAAATGCGTATGTATAATGCGGACGGAACGGAAGGAAAACTTTGCGGAAATGGCGTTCGGTGTGTGGCAAAGTATGTATATGACAATGAATTGGTGAGAAATGAAAAAATTAAAATAGAAACTTGTAACAG
>Snoopy_p2__coassemble_633_pt1 | contig 24092 bp, 17 predicted proteins | sample Snoopy_p2__metabat2_low_PE_038 | metagenome-assembled genome bin Snoopy_p2
ATTTACAAATGTTTAAATATGTAGTAATCTAAAACAAAAGAACATAATAAAACAAATTCAAACACAAATAAACGTGAAAGGAATGGTGAATATGAAAGTAGGATTTATCGGATTGGGAATTATGGGAAAACCTATGGCTAAGAACCTGTTAAAAGCGGGAATAGAACTGTGGGTTTTCGATTTGAATGAGGAAGCGGTAAGAGAAGTTGAAGAAGCGGGAGCATACGCGGCTACATATGCAGAAATAGGGGAAAAATGTGACATTGTGTTTATTATTGTTCCGAGCGGAGATATTGTGAAATCTATTTTGTTTGATGAAAATGGCGTGGCGTCTACACTGAAGGAGGGAAGTGTTGTGTGTGACATGAGTTCGGTAACGCCGGTTGAATCAAGAGAGTGCTATGAAAAATTACGAGAGATAGGTGTCGGCTTTGTGGATGCTCCGGTATCGGGAGGAGAACCGGGAGCGATAGCGGGTACGCTTGCAATTATGGCGGGAGGAGATGCAAAAGATTTTGAAGTATTGCAGAAATATTTTGCCATTCTCGGTTCAACAGCACTTTTGATTGGCGGCAGCGGAAGCGGAAGCGTAACAAAACTTGCTAATCAGATTATTGTAAATAATACGATTGCAGTTGTGTCGGAAGCCTTTGTATTGGCAACAAAAGCGGGAGCGGATCCGCAGAAAGTTTATGAGGCAATTCGCGGCGGTTTAGCGGGAAGCGCAGTGTTAGATGCAAAGATACCGATGATTATTGAACGGAATTTTAAACCGGGCGGACCTATCCGTATTAATCATAAAGATATAAAAAATGTTGTAAATACAGCCCATTCGTTAGATGTGCCAATCCCATATACAGCCCAGCTTTATGAGATTTTACAGACGTTGAAGGTACACGGTCATATGAATGACGATCATGGGGGAATTGTACAGTATTTTGAAAAACTGGCAGACGTGGAAGTGAAAAAGACGGAGTAGAAAAGAGGGATAGAGATGCTGAATGCAGATATTTTAAATTCATTTCAACAAATAGATGAAGAGTATATTGATAAACTGTTGAGAAAAGAGATTGAAAATAACGAAAAAAAGATAGTTGTTCTTGATGATGATCCTACGGGAGTACAGACAGTACACGATATATCTGTATACACTAACTGGGATAAGGAAAGTATGATGCAGGGATTTGCAGAAGAAAATAATTTATTCTATATTTTAACAAATTCCCGTGGGTTTACGGCAGAACAGACGACAAAAGTACACCATGAAATAGCGAGAGTGATTGATGAAGTATCAAAAGAAACGGGGAAGGAGTACATTTTCATAAGCAGAAGCGACAGCACTCTCAGAGGTCATTACCCACTGGAAACAGAAATTTTAAAAGAAGAATATGAGAAAAATACAGGGAAGATTATTGACGGAGAAATTATTTGCCCGTTTTTTAAGGAAGGCGGTCGCTTTACAATTAACAATGTACATTATGTAAAATACGGTGACAAATTAATACCGGCAAATGAAACAGAATTTGCGAAAGATTCTACGTTTGGGTATACGGCAGAAACAATGCCTGCATATGTGGAAGAAAAGACAAAAGGAAAGTACAAAGCAGAAAATGTTTGCTGCATTCCGTTGGAAGATTTGAGAAATGTAGATATTGATAAAATAGAGCAGAAACTGTCAGCGGTGAGCGGATTTAATAAAATTATTGTAAACGCGGTAGATTATGTTGATATAAAAATATTTTGTGTGGCGCTTTATCGGGCAATGGCAAAAGGAAAAGTTTTTATGTTCCGCACGGCAGCAGCCATTGTAAAAGTAATGGGAGGAATTAGCGACCAGCCTCTTCTTACAAAAGATAAAATGGTGACATCGGAAACGAATAACGGCGGGGTAATTATTGTAGGATCGCATACCGATAAAACGAGCAGACAAGTGGAGGCTCTTCGTGAATTAAAAGAGATTGAATTTGTTGAAATGGACGTTTCCCTTGTAAAAGATGAGGACGCTTTCCAAAAAGAAGTGGAGCGTTGTTTAGAGAGAGAAGAGAATTGCATCAGACAGGGAAAAACAGTTTGTTGTTATACAACCCGTACCCTTATTACGGCAGATACAGGGGATAAGGAGGATGAACTGAGGTTGTCCGTACGCATCTCGGATGCGGTGCAATCTTTAGTGGGAAAATTGCAGATAACCCCTCAATTTGTTATTGCGAAAGGCGGAATTACCTCGAGTGATATAGGGACAAAGGCGTTAAAGGTAAAGAAAGCAAATGTACTCGGTCAGATTAAGCCGGGGATACCGGTATGGCAGACCGGAGAAGAAAGCAAATTCCCGCAGATACCGTATGTGATTTTTCCGGGAAATGTAGGGGAAGATACAACTTTAAAAGAAACTGTCGAGGTGTTTAAACAATAGTTTTCAGAAACAGACAGGAGAGGAAGTGAAAATATGCCGCAATGTGTGGTAATTGCAGATGATTTAACGGGGGCGAATGCCACTGGAGTCCTGTTGAAAAAAATGAATTATAGAGCATACACCGTTATGAATATGGAACGAATTGAACTGGAAATGTTATCGGACTGTGATTGTGTATTGTATCCGACAGACAGCAGAGGAGTAGATGCGGAAATTTCGTATAATCGGGTGAAAAACGTATGTAAATTATTAAAACATGATGAAGTAAAAGTGTATGCAAAAAGAATTGACAGTACGCTCAGAGGAAACTTGGGAAGCGAAACAGATGCAATGTTAGATGAACTTGGCGAGGAATATGTGGCGATTGTTGCACCGTGTTTCCCTAGTTCAAAAAGAATTGCGATTGGCGGATATATGTTAGTGAACGGCATTCCACTACATAGGACGGATATAGCCATTGATCCGAAAACTCCGGTGACGAAATCAGAAATTGCAGTATTGTTTGCAGAGCAGAGCAAATATAAAGTGTCATTGATCTGTATGAAAGATTTGATGCACGGCAAACATTATTTGGCAAATAAAATGAAAGAGTGTGTAAATGCGGGAAGCAGGATTTTAGTGTTAGATTGTGTGACGCAGGAGGATTTGGATTTGATTGCAGATGCGGTTATCACAAGCGGATTAAAAACGGTGGCAGTGGATCCGGGGGTATTTACGGCAACATTGTCGAGAAAATTAATTGTTCCCGTCGAGAAAAAGGAGAAGAGCCGGATACTTGCAGTAGTGGGCAGCGTAAATCCAAACACAAAAAATCAGATTGAAGAATTGTGGCTGTCACAACGCACACATAACGTATTTGTACAGACAAGAGAATTGCTGGAAGGAGAAACAAGAAGAGAAAAAGAAATCGAGCGGGTGACAGAGGAGATTCTTGCAGAGAGCAGTAAAAACATTGTGTCTACCGTAGTGGGAGACGGCATTTATCCTGAGAACAGAATTGATTTTACACCCTATATGGAGAAATACCATTGTTCTATGGACGAAGTTACGGACCGTATTAACAGCGCTTTTGCGGAAATTACGTATCGTATTTTCAAAGAAGAAACAAGTTTTAAAGGACTTTATACAAGCGGTGGAGATATAACGGTGGCTGTTTGCAGGAAGTTTCAAACAGCAGGTCTTTTACTGGAGGACGAAGTACTTCCTTTGGCGGCATACGGACAGTTTTTAAAAGGCGAGTTTGACGGTGTACATATTATTACGAAAGGGGGAAGTCAGGGAGAGAGTGACGCCATTAATCGCTGTATTACATATTTAAAAGAAAAATTATATATCTAGGAGGAGAACGGTATGCAAAAATCATTTATAGCAGTTCCTATCGGAGATCCGGCAGGCGTTGGACCGGAAATTGTCGCAAAATCCGCAGCATCAAGAGAAGTGTCGGAAGTTGCGAACTGTGTGATTGTGGGAAACAGAGAAGTTATGGAAAATGCCATTAAAATCACAGGGGAAGATTTGAAAATCAATGTAATTGAAGAAGTGGAAGAGGGAGATTATCGGGAAGGGATTTTAAATCTTATTCATATAGACAATATGGACATGAGCCAATTTGCATTTGGAAAAGTGAGCGGAATGTGCGGAAAGGCTGCGTATGACTATATTGAAAAGAGTATTGAACTGGCAAATAGAGGAAAAGTAGATGCGGTTGCAACTACTCCGATTAATAAAGAATCTCTCCGTGCAGGCGGTATTGATTTTATCGGGCATACGGAAATTTTCGGTGCATTAACACATACGGAAGATCCGCTGACTATGTTTGAGACAAACGGATTGCGAGTATTTTTCCTTACGAGACATGTTTCATTAAGAGAAATGCTCGATATGATTAAGAAAGACAGAATTATAGATTATGTAAAACGCTGTACGGAAGCGTTGGAAAAATTGGGCGTGACGGACGGAGTTATGGCAATAGCGGGACTAAATCCACACAGTGGAGAGCATGGACTCTTTGGCTGGGAAGAAGTGGAAGAAATTGCTCCGGCAGTGGAAGAATTGAAAAAGCAGGGCTATCACGTGGAAGGTCCGATAGGAGCGGATTCGGTATTTCATCAGGCGGCACAGGGAAAATATAACAGTGTATTATCTCTGTACCATGACCAAGGGCATATTGCCACAAAAACGTTGGATTTTGAAAAAACAATTGCAATTACGAACGGAATGCCGATTCTCAGAACATCGGTAGATCATGGAACAGCGTTTGATATTGCAGGCAAAGGAGTAGTGAGTGCGGTCAGCATGATTGAAGCCATTCTGCTCGCAGCGAAATATGCTCCGAATTTTAAAAGATAGGGGGCGGAATTATGGTAAACGGACTTAGTGGAGAAAGAATGTTACTCGGACTTGCAATCGGGATTGCCGTATTAATCTTTTTAGTATTAAAGACAAAAGTGCAGGCATTCTTAGCATTAATTATCTGTACGGTTATTGTAGGCGTGGTAGGCGGAATGCCACTGAATAATATTACGCTGGAGGACGGAACAACATTTGGCATTTTAAATTCCATTACAACCGGATTTGGGGGAACATTATCCAGTATCGGAATTATAATCGGTTTTGGCGTTATGATGGGACAGATCTTTGAGGTGACCGGAGCGGCGAAACGAATGGCGCACACCTTTTTGAAATTATTTGGTAAGAAAAGAGAAGAAGAGGCATTGGCTTTTACCGGATTTCTAGTATCTATTCCGATTTTCTGTGACTCAGGATTTGTTGTACTTGCACCGATTGCAAAGGCGATTTCAAGGGTAACGAAAAAATCCGTTATCGGTTTGGGAGTTGCTTTAGCGTCAGGCTTGGTTATTACACACTCCTTAGTTCCGCCTACGCCGGGACCATTAGGGGTATGCGGAATATTTGGCATTGATGTCGGAAGTTTTATTTTAATGACAATTTTACTTGCAATTCCTATGGCGGTTGCCTGTATCGCATATTCGAGATTCTATTTGTCGAAAAAATATTATCGTATTCCAAATGAGGACGGTGAAATTGTAGAAGCAAAATATCAGGAACCGGACTATGACGCTGCATTTTCTATGGATATGAAAGGGATTCCGAGCGTAGTGGAATCGTTTATGCCATTAATTATTCCTATCGTTTTGATTTTAATTAACACAGTTGCAACAGCAATGGGACAGACGAAAGGGATTATGAGCGTGCTTATCTTTTTAGGACAGCCGATTATTGCGGTAGGTCTTGGATTGGTAGTGGCTATTTTCACATTGGGAAGAAAATTAGACAGACATACCGCACTGGCAGAAATGGAAAAAGGAATGATGTCCGCAGGTATCATTATGCTTGTTACAGGCGGTGGCGGCGCTTTGGGACAGATTATTAAAGATTCGGGACTTGGAAACTTCATGGCAGAGGGACTTGCAAAAACGGCAATTCCAATCATTATTTTACCGTTGCTTATTGCTACGGCGATGAGATTTATTCAAGGCTCGGGAACAGTAGCCATGACAACGGCTGCAAGTATTTCCGCTCCGATTATTATTGCATCAGGCGCAAGCCCGCTTTTAGGTGCGGTTGCCTGCTGCGTAGGTTCATTGTTCTTCGGATACTTTAACGACAGTTATTTTTGGGTTGTCAATCGAACACTGGGAGTCAGCGAGGCAAAAGACCAACTTCGTGTTTGGTCGGTTACTTCAACGGTAGCGTGGGCAGTCGGTGTCGTAGAAGTTTTGATACTGAATATATTTATGTAAGAACAGAAACACTTGGAATATTGCGTGATGAAATGCAGTATTTCGGGTGTTTTTTTGTTGGAACTATGTTATACTTGGCGTAAGAAAGAACCAAAGAGCAAGGAGAGAATGATATGCTGGCAGCAGAAAGAAGAGAGAAAATCACAGAATTTCTTTGTAAATATGGGAGTGTGCAAGTTGAAGAGTTGTCACAGAAATTGCAAGTAAGTACAATGACGATACGGCGGGATTTATTAAAACTACAGCAGGACGGAAAAATAGAGCGTTGTCACGGCGGAGCGGTAGCAAAACAGGAAGTGACTTATATGGATAAGCAGACAAGTCATTGTGAAGAAAAGTTGGCGATTGCGCAGAAGTGTGCAGAATATGTTTCCTCAGGAAATACTGTATTTTTAGATGCGGGAACGACAACGTATGAAATAGCGAGAAAGATTATGGAAATTCCGGATATTTTAGTTGTGACAAATGATTTGGAAATCGCGCAGTTGCTGAAAAATAGTCAGGCAGAATTGTTTCTTTGCGGAGGATATGTGCAAAAGTCCACAGGAAGTATGTTTGGACGGTATGCGACACAAATGTTAAAGGACTTTAAATTTGATATAGGATTTTTTGGTGCGGCTTCTATAAATGATGAATTTGAAGTGATGACGCCTACCATAGATAAAATGTGGTTGAAACGGGAAACACCAAAACAATGTAGAAATGTTTATTTAGCGGTGGATAGTTCAAAATTTGGCAGACAGGCAATGGCAAAGATTAATTGTTTGGGCGATTATACGGGGATTGTGACGGACCAAGTGTTTAATAAGGAAGAAAAGGAACGACTGAGAAAAATGGGGGCGACGATTATAGGCGTTTCCGTATAAGAAAAAGGAAAGAGACAAATGAACGCCTCTTTCCTTTTTCTTATTGATAAATTCTTTTGTTCTCGTCTTTTGATTCTGTTGTCAGTTGAATTCCAAGACGTTTAAACATTTTTACGTCTACGGAAGACAGACGAACAGTCGTATGCACTTGACAGCCTTTTAATTTTGGAATTTGTTCTAAGGCAAGTTTGGCATTTGGGTTAGATGCCGCGCTGATAGACAGTGCAAGAAGCACTTCGTCCGTGTGCAGACGAGGGTTTTTGCTTCCGAGATATTTTGTTTTTAATGTCTGAATCGGTTCAATTGCCTCCGGTGAAATCATATGAAGTTCATCATCTATTTTGCAGAGGTATTTCAATGCATTTAACAGAAGAGCGGCAGATGCACCGAGTAAGTTTGAAGTTTTACCTGTGATAATTGTTCCGTCATCTAACTCGATTGCAGCGGCAGGCGCTCCTGTTTCTTCGGCACGTTTTAAAGCGGCAGAAACAACAACACGGTCAGCAGTTGTGACGTGTGCCTGCTTCATTAACAATTCGATTTTGAAAATTTCTTCTTCTGAATGTGTTCCCTCAGAAAGTCCGTTCAATGCGTCGTAATATCTGCGGATAATTTCCTGTTTAGAAGCATTTTGGCATACTTCATCGTCAGAAATACAGTTTCCAACCATATTTACGCCCATATCTGTTGGCGATTTGTAAGGATTTTCACCGTAAATTTTCTCGAAAATGGCATCGAGGACAGGGAAAATCTCCACGTCACGATTATAGTTTACAGTAGTTACGCCGTATGTTTCCAAATGGAAAGGGTCAATCATGTTGACGTCATTTAAGTCGGCGGTAGCAGCCTCGTAAGCGAGATTTACAGGGTGTTTTAGCGGGATGTTCCAAATTGGGAAAGTTTCAAATTTGGCATATCCGGCGCGAACTCCACGTTTATGTTCATGGTAAAGTTGAGAAAGACAGGTTGCCATTTTTCCGCTTCCCGGTCCCGGAGCAGTAATGATTACAAGAGGTCTTGAAGTCTCAATATAATCATTTTTTCCATAGCCGTCATCGCTGACAATAAGAGGAATGTTTGAAGGATAACCTTCGATACAATAGTGAATATATACCTTAATTCCCAAATGTTCCAGTTTGCTCTTAAATAAATTGGCGCTGCTCTGTCCGGAATATTGAGTGATTACAACACTTCCTACAAACAGACCGTTTTCTTTAAATGCTTCCATTAAGCGAAGAACGTCCGTATCATAAGTAATTCCTAAATCGCCGCGAATTTTATTTTTCTCAATATCTCCCGCGCTGATAACAATAACAATTTCCGCCTGATCCGAAAGTTGCATGAGGAGGCGGAGTTTACTGTCAGGGGCAAACCCCGGCAACACTCTGGATGCGTGATAGTCATCAAATAGTTTTCCTCCGAATTCCAAATACAATTTGTTATCAAATTGGTTGATACGTTCACGGATATGCTCCGATTGCATTTTTAAATACTTGTCATTATCAAATCCGATTTTCATAAACTTGCTTCCTCTTCCTTTAATTTGTACTAAGTAACTTGTTACACTTAAAAAAACAGTATACTACAAAAAAAGAGATTTGTCTAAAACTATTTAATAGAAGTTTTAGAAATGAATGGCAGTTTTCACAATCTTTTTATTGATTTATGGGAAAGCCATACTTATAATAGAAGAGATAAGAAATAGGAGGAAGGATATGGACAATCAAAATAATAAAAATAAGAATAAAAACCAAAAAAACAACAAACAGGGTTGGGGTATTATTCTTTTTACAACACTGATGACCTTATTTTTAGTGTTGGCTTTATATCAGTTTATGCCGGGAAGCAATCCGAAAGAGATTACTTACGATCAGTTTTTGAAAATGGTCGATGAGGGAAAAGTAGCAAAAGTTAAGATTGGTTCGGATAAGATAGAGATCACCCCGAAGAAGAAAAACAGCAATGACAATAAAGATACGGAACTTATGTTTCCGTCAGTAGCGCCGAAATATTATACGGGTGTTGTGAAAGACGATACATTATCAGAACGATTATATAAGGCACATGTAAAATATTCACAGGATATTCCTGATTCGGGTTCTGAGATTTTTTGGAACATTATGCTTACATTAGTGCTGCCTACATTACTTTTATTTGGAGTGTTCTCATTCTTTATGAGAAAAATGTCCAAAGGCGGAGGAATGATGGGAATAGGTAAGAGTAATGCCAAGATGTATGTGGAGAAACAGACCGGAGTTACATTTAAAGATGTGGCAGGTCAGGACGAAGCGAAGGAATCTTTGCAGGAAGTTGTTGATTTTCTTCATAATCCGGGAAAATACACAAGCATCGGTGCAAAACTTCCAAAAGGTGCGTTACTTGTAGGACCTCCGGGAACAGGTAAGACACTTTTGGCGAAAGCGGTTGCGGGAGAGGCGAAAGTACCTTTCTTCTCACTTTCAGGTTCGGCATTTGTGGAGATGTATGTCGGTGTAGGTGCTTCCCGAGTGAGAGATTTATTTAAGCAGGCACAGTCTATGGCGCCTTGTATTATTTTCATTGATGAGATTGATGCTATCGGAAAGAGCCGTGACAATGCAATGGGAAGCAATGATGAGCGTGAACAGACTTTGAACCAGTTGTTAGCGGAAATGGACGGATTTGATACGGATAAAGGACTTTTATTATTGGCGGCTACAAACAGACCGGAAATTCTTGATCCGGCGTTATTAAGACCGGGACGTTTTGACAGACGTATTATCGTAGACGCACCGGATTTAAAAGGTCGTGTGGACGTATTAAAAGTACATGCAAAAGACGTAAAAATGGACGAAACGGTTGACTTGGAAGCAATCGCTCTTGCAACTTCGGGAGCGGTAGGTTCAGACCTTGCAAATATGATTAACGAGGCAGCAATCAATGCGGTTAAAAATGGAAGACAGGTTGTTTCGCAGGCAGATTTATTTGAGGCGGTGGAAGTTGTTCTTGTCGGAAAAGAAAAGAAAGACCGTATTATGAATGCAGAGGAAAGAAGAATTGTTTCTTACCATGAAGTAGGGCATGCACTTGTCAGCGCATTGCAGAAAGATGCAGAGCCTGTGCAGAAGATTACGATTGTACCGAGAACAATGGGAGCGTTAGGATACGTTATGCAGACACCTGAGGAAGAGAAATTCCTCAACACGAAGAAAGAATTGGAAGCAATGCTTGTAGGTATGCTTGCAGGTCGTGCGGCGGAAGAAATTGTTTTTGATACAGTGACAACAGGCGCTTCTAACGATATTGAAAAAGCGACAAAGATTGCAAGGGCAATGATTACACAATATGGTATGTCCGAGAAGTTTGGTTTAATCGGTTTAGAATCTGTTCAGCATAAATATTTGGACGGACGTCCGGTAACAAACTGCGGTGAAGAAACAGCGGCTGAAATCGACAGAGAAGTGATGAAAATGTTGAAAGATGCCTACGAGGAAGCGAAACGTCTTCTCTCAGAAAACCGTGAGGCATTGGATAAGATTGCCGCATTCTTAATTGAAAAAGAAACGATTACAGGTAAAGAGTTTATGAAGATTTTCTGTGAAGTGCAGGGGATTGAAGAAGAGGAAGAGCCACAGAAACAGAGAATTGAAATGAAAGTGGAAGAACCTGAACAGCCGACACAGACGGAAGAGGAAACTATAGAAGAATAGAAGTAAAAAAGATTGCGAGGGGCATCGCAATCTTTTTTTGTGCATAAATACTTTCAAAACTGTAAGTGTTTTTCAGAAAAACTCTTGCTATAATTTCTATATCACTTATAGAAACGGCAGAAGGAGGAAAGATTATGGAACATATATTGAAGTTGGAACAGGTAAAAAAATATTATGGCGGAAATGGAAATAATATCACAAAAGCGGTGGACGGTATTTCCATGTATGTGGATAAAGGTGAGTTTGTCGCAATTATGGGGGCGAGCGGTTCGGGAAAAACAACTTTATTGAACTGTATTTCCACGATTGACGCGGTGACGAGCGGGCATATTTTTGTCAATGGGAAAGATATTACAGCAATAAAAGAGAAAGATTTTGCAGATTTCAGAAGAGAGAACTTAGGATTTATTTTTCAGGATTTTAATCTGCTGGATACATTGACCATTGAAGAAAACATTGCCCTTTCCCTCATTATTAATAAAGGGAATCCGCAGAAAATCGGGGAGGAAGTAAAAACAATTGCGAACAAACTGGATATTTCCGATATTTTATCCAAATTTCCATATGAAGTTTCGGGCGGACAAAAACAGCGCTGTGCCTGTGCGAGAGCGTTGATAAATAAGCCAAATTTCATATTAGCTGATGAACCTACAGGGGCGCTCGACTCCAAGTCTTCCGGTCTTTTGCTGGAAACAATGTCCAATATGAATAAAAAGTTGCAGGCAACTATTTTAATGGTTACGCATGATCCGTTCAGCGCATCTTTCTGTAAACGAATTTTGTTCTTAAAAGACGGAAAGATTTTTAATGAAATACAGAAGGGTGAGAAAAACAGAAAGGAATTTTTCAATGAAATTTTAGATATTTTAACCTTGTTGGGAGGTGAAGTGGGAGATGTTAAGTAAGTTAGCCTTTCGCAATGCAAAACGGAGTTTAAAAGATTATCTGATTTATCTGATAACAATTACAATGTCCTTTTCTCTGATGTTTGCCTTTAACCTTGTGTCAAACTGTGAGGCAGTGGTGAAACTCTCAACGGGTATGGATACGTTCAAAAATATATTGCTGTTTGTAAATGCCGTTATTATTTTTGTCGTATGTTTTTTGATTAACTATACAACAAAATTTATGTTTGAAAAGCGAAGCAAAGAATTCGGAACATATATGTTGCTCGGCATTCGGAAAAAAGAAATTACGAAAATGTTTGTGCTGGAAAATATTTTGCTCGGTTGTTTGGCGTTAGTGCTGGCTATTCCAATCGGATTCGTTTTCAGCCAGTTTATTTCTTTAATTATTGTCCGCATATTAGATATTACCGGAGTTGTATTCATTACTTTTGAGTGGAAAGCGGTAGGACTTCTCTTTGTTTATTTTGTGGCAATATATATACTTGTGCTTATCAACCTGTGGAGAAAAATGCGGAAAATGTTTGTACATGGCTTTCTCTATTTGGAAAAGCAGAATGAAAAGAAAATGTTTCAAAGTAAGAAAAACAGAAATACGATTTTCCTTGCCAGCGTATTCATTGGAATTGTGTCGATTGGTGTATGGTATTCCCAATTTAATCTAAAGCAGTTTAATCAGCAGGATGTAATGAATTATCTTATGTTTGCGTCCATTGGTTTTATTGTCAGTATGTATGGTGTATACACAACAGTTTCGGATATGATTCTTTCCGTTGTGCTGAAAAGTAAGGCAATGAAATATGATAAAGATAATCTGTTTGTAGCGAGAACGTTTGCATCAAAAGCGAGAACAATGAGTTTTGTGTTAGGAACATTTTCTGTTTTAACTTTACTGGCATTATTATGTTTTAATGTGTCGGAAATTTCAAAGGGAATGTATGATTCGATGCTCAAACAGCAGGCACCTTACGACGTATCAGTTATGGATGACAGAGATTCCCATGATGAATATATTAAAGTGATAGAAGAAGAGTATGAGATAGAAGATACTTTTTCATATGATATTTATTGGGATAAGAAAAGTCAGGTGCAAAAATATGTAAACCAATTCCATGACAGTGACTGTATAATGAAGTTAAGTGATTATAATCGGCTTATGGAGTTGAGAGATGAAAAACCGATTTCATTGAAAGATAATGAATATATGATTGTTGCCATAAGTGCAACAAAGGCAAATTTAGAAGAGGTAGAGGAGATTAAAGAAATTGAAGCAGCAGGCGGAAAAACGTTGAAGTTAAAAGAAATCACTTCGGAGAATTTTTGGCAGTATATGAATTATCAACAGGACTACACTATGATACTTCCTGATAAATATGTGAAAAATATAGAGGCGGGAGAAAGTCACCTCATCGTGAATACGACAAAAGAAACAGATGCTAAACTGGAAGAGATTATACGAGAAAAAATGTGTGAGCAGTTGACGAAAATCGGCAGTGACGGAGAACCTGTTTATGAATTGTATCGTGTAATAACAAGGGGGGCAATGATTGAAGAACAAAATACGATGACGGCTATGATGTCAAGTATTTGCTTTTATATGGCATTTATCTTTATCGCAGTTGTAGGAACGATATTGGCAGTACAGTCGCTCAGCGATTCCACAAAATATAAATATCGTTATCTTACATTGAGAAGACTTGGAGTAAACGATAAAAATTTATATAAGACGATAAGAAAACAGTTGCTTGTGCTGTTCGGGTTACCGCTCATTTATCCGGTAATACTTTGCTTCTTTTTGGTAAAATCGATTAATAATGTTTACTACATCTTTTTGGAAAGTAAAACCACATATATACTGTACTATTTCAGCGGACTGGCGTTATTCCTCTGTATTTACGCAGTGTACTGGATAGTTACTTATATTAGTTTCAAAAGAAATATTAACGAGGAGAGTTAGTTTTACTAACTCTCCTTGTGGAATGTGTGTATAATAGAAAGTTGGAGGGAGGCATGGCAGGTGAAAATAGGAATTATCGAAGATGATGAGATTACCCGTCAGGAGTTGGCAAAATTATTGCAGACAAAAGGATATGAAACAGTATTGTTTACCGATTTTGAAAATATACCTAAAAGTGTGGAAAAGAGTGTGACAGATTTAATTTTGTTGGACGTAAATCTGCCATATGAAAATGGGTATGACATATGCAAAAAAATAAAGAATGTACGGCAGACGCCTATTATTTTTGTGACGAGCAGAGATACGACAGCGGACGAATTACAGAGTATTCAGGCGGGTGGTATTGATTTTATTCCAAAACCGTATGATACATTGATTTTGCTGGAGAAAATAAAAAGAGCGTTTCAACTTTCCAATCCGAATAATTTCAGGGAAATTACGAAGAAAGAGTGTACGTTAGATTTACATTTATCCATATTAAAATATAAAGAGGAAACGATTGAGTTGACAAGAAATGAATTTCGTATTTTGTATTATTTTTTTATGAACGAGGATAAAGTGATAGGAAAAGAAGAACTGTTGGAAAAGTTGTGGAATGATAAGTATTATTTAGATGAAAACGTATTGCTTGTCAATATGACTCGTCTAAAAAAGAAATTGAAAGAGATAGGTATTTCGCATTTGTTGGAAAATGTTCGGGGAAAAGGGTGGAGATTATGAGTTTTGTTACATTTTTAGAGGAGAAAATAGTATATATTTTGTTTCAACTGTTTTTTCTTGTTATGGTTGTATTTCTTCTCTTTTCTTCGGGAGTGGACGGATTATATATTTTTCTTATGCTTTTTATATGTATTATATTTCAGACGGGATTTTTGTGGCTGACTTATCGAAGTAAACGCAGAAAAAATCGTGAGATCATTGAAATGACGGACAAACTGCAGGAAACATATTACATTTCGGAAATTCTTCCGAAGCCGAGAGAGGTGGAAAATGAAGCATACTATTACGCTTTGAAAAGAGCCTGTAAGGCGATGAACGATAAAATCAGTATGCTGGAAGCGGAACAGTTGGAATATCAGGAATATGTGGAAAGTTTTGCCCATGAAATTAAAATACCAATCGGAGCATTATCGCTGACATTTGATAATACAAGAAACTATTTGCTGAAAAAAGAAACAGATAAGATTTTTCAGTTGGTTGAGCAGATGTTATATTATGCAAGGAGTGAGAACACAGAAAAAGACTATTTTGTCAAGAGATTATCATTGGATGAAATAGTTCATCAGGTTCTGTTGAAATTCAGATATGTACTATTGGAAGAAAAAGTAATTTTGGATATTCACGATACAGAAAATGTAATTTACACAGATGAGAAATGGCTCTCTTTTATTCTTTCGCAAATACTGCAGAACGCGGTAAAATATATGGACAAACCGCAGAAAAAACTTACTGTTTACAGTGCTGACAACAGAGAAAATATCGCTCTTATTATAGAAGATAACGGCTGTGGCATAAGGCGGTCCGAACTGGCCAGAGTATTTGAAAAAGGATTTACCGGTTCAAACAGAAAGAAAGCAAATGCAACAGGAATGGGGCTATATTTGGCGAAAAAACTGTGCGACAGGCTGGGACTACAGTTACAGGTTGCATCGGAAGAAGAAAAGTACACGCGGGTAACGATTTTCTTTCCGAAAGGTGCGGTGCATTCGTTTACAGATTGAATTATTTTAGAGGAAGATATAATTGCATAAAAAAATGCAAAAGCAAAAATTGGAAACGGAAAAATGAAATATTTCTTGCAAAAATCCGATGAGTGTTATACCATTAACATAGTGATAAAACAAAAGGAGAAAAACTATGAATCAAAAAAACGAAAAGAAAATTTTGTGGTACAGCCTTGCGTTTATGGCGTTTGGTGGTGTATGGGGATTCGGTAACGTTATTAACGGGTTCTCAGAATACAATGGTTTGCAGGCGATTGTTGCTTGGATAATCGTATTCGGTATTTACTTTGTACCATATGCGTTAATGGTAGGTGAACTTGGATCGGCGTTTAAAAATGCCAACGGTGGTGTAAGTTCATGGATTTCAGCAACTATGGGGAAAAGGCTTGCATACTATGCCGGTTGGACATACTGGGTAGTACATATGCCTTACATTTCACAGAAACCAAACTCAGCGGTTATCGCAACAAGTTGGATTATATTCCAAGACAGCAGAGCAAGTGAGATGAATACGACAGTAATGCAGATTTTGTGTCTTGCAATCTTCTTCTTGGCATTGTACCTTGCATCTAAAGGGGTTTCCATGTTGAAGAAAATTTCTACACTTGCGGGAACAACAATGTTCATCATGTCTATTTTGTATATCGTATTAATGATGGCTGCACCTGCAATTACAAATGCACCATTATTAGAAATTGACTGGTCTGTGAAAACATTTATGCCGACATTTGATATGAAATTCTTTACAGGATTGTCTATTCTTGTCTTTGCGGTAGGTGGTTGTGAAAAATTCTCGCCATATGTAAACAAGACAAAAAATCCTGCAAAAGACTTTTCAAAAGGTATGATTGCATTAGCAGTCATGGTTGCTGTATGTGCTATTTTAGGAACAATTTCAATGGGAATGATGTTTGATTCAAAGAACATTCCGGAAGACCTTATGACAAACGGTGCTTATTATGCGTTCCAAAAATTAGGTGATTACTATCACGTAGGAAACTTATTCGTTATCTTATATGCGATTACACAGTTCCTCGGACAGTTCTCTGTTATGGTTATCTCTATTGATGCACCGCTTTGCATGTTACTTGGAAATGCTGATGAAAACTACATTCCAAAACAGATGTTCAAACAGAACAAACACGGCGCTTATACAAACGGACATAAATTAGTAGCAGTAATCGTAAGTATTTTAATTATCATTCCTGCATTTGGTATTAAAAATGTAGACGTTTTAGTAAAATGGCTTGTAAAATTAAACTCTGTATGTATGCCATTACGTTACTTATGGGTATTTGTTGCTTACATTGCATTGAAGAAGGCGGGAGAAAAATTTGCTCCTGAATATAAATTTGTGAAGAATAAAACAATTGGTATTATCTTTGGGGCATGGTGCTTTATCTTTACAGCCATTGCCTGCATCGGAGGTATTTACTCAGATGATTTATTCCAGTTGACATTAAATATTCTTACACCATTTGTTCTTTTAGGATTAGGTGCAATTATGCCGATTATCGCGAAGAAAACAAAAAAATAAGAAAAAATAAATGGAAAAAGGCGTATCCTGTTTAGCGGGTACGCCTTTTTTCGTGCCGAAAGATATGTTAAAATATAGGGAGAAAGGAAAAAAGAAATGTTTAACATAGAGGAAGAATTAAAAAAGTTGCCAGGAAAACCGGGCGTATATTTAATGCACGATGAGAAAGACGATATTATTTATGTGGGAAAGGCAGTCAGTCTGAAAAATCGTGTACGGCAGTATTTTCAGAGCAGTCGGAATAAAGGGGCTAAAATTGAGCAGATGGTTACCCACATTTCCCGTTTTGAGTATATTGTGACGGACTCTGAACTGGAAGCGCTTGTACTGGAATGCAATCTGATAAAAGAACACAGACCGAAATACAATACAATGCTTATGGATGATAAAACGTATCCGTTTATTAAAGTGACGGTGGACGAAGACTATCCGCGAGTATTGTTTGCAAGAGAGATAAAAAAGGATAAGGCAAAATATTTTGGACCGTATACAAGTGCGGGTGCAGTAAAAGACACAATAGATTTGATTCGTAAACTATATCATATACGGAGTTGCAATCGTAATTTGCCAAAAGATATTGGGAAAGAACGTCCGTGTCTGAATTATCATATCAAGCAGTGTTATGCTCCGTGCCAAAATTATATTTCTAAAGAGGAATATAGGAAGTCGGTACAGCAGGCATTACGTTTTCTCGGTGGAGAATATGACAGGATTTTGAAAACATTAGAGGAAAAAATGCAGCAGGCATCGGAGGAACTGGAGTTTGAGAAGGCAATCGAGTACAGAGAATTGTTAAACAGCGTAAAGCAGATTGCCCAAAAGCAGAAAATAACAAACAGTGACGGCGAGGATAAGGATATTTTGGCGGTTGCGACGGAAGAGGACGATGCGGTTGTACAGGTATTTTTCATTCGCGGCGGAAGGCTCATCGGTCGGGACCATTTCTACATGAAAATCAGCAGAGATGAGAAAAAAAGTGAAATTTTGGAAAATTTTATTAAACAGTTTTATGCGGGAACGCCATATATTCCCCGTGAACTTATGGTGCAGGAAGAATTAAAAGAAAGCAATCTTTTGGAGGAGTGGCTGACACAGAAAAGAGGACATAAAGTGCATATCACCGTCCACCGAAAAGGTCAGAAAAAGAAACTGGTAGATTTGGCGGAAAAAAATGCAAAACTTGTTCTTTCTACTGATAAGGAAAGGTTAAAAAGAGAAGAGGGAAGAACAATCGGCGCGGTAAAGGAAATAGAAAAGTTACTCGGATTGTCACATCTGTCCCGAATGGAGGCATTTGATATTTCCAATACGAATGGATTTAACTCTGTCGGTTCTATGATTGTTTATGAAAAAGGAAAACCGAAACGAAATGATTACCGTAAATTTAAAATCAAAGGTGTGCAGGGGGCAGACGATTATGCCAGTATGGAAGAGGTGTTGACAAGAAGATTTGAACACGGTATCAAAGAGAAAGAAGAGGGGAAAGAATTGGGAAGTTTCACATCATTTCCGGATTTGATTATGATGGACGGTGGAAAAGGGCAGGTAAATGTGGCACTTCAAGTGCTGGAGAAATTGCATTTAGACATTGCAGTCTGCGGTATGGTAAAAGATGATAATCACAGGACAAGAGGGTTATACTATAATAATGTGGAAATACCGATTGACAGAAATTCAGAGGCGTTTCGCCTTATCACACGTATTCAGGACGAGGCACACCGATTTGCCATTGAATTTCATCGAAAATTGAGAGGACAGGGACAGGTTCATTCTATTTTAGATGACATTAAAGGGATAGGACCGGCTAGAAGAAAAGATTTGATGAAGCATTTCATGAGTCTGGATGCAATTAAAGAGGCGACAGTGGAGGAATTGAAAAATTTACCGTCAATGAACGAAAAATCAGCTCAGGAAGTGTACAACTTTTTCCATAAATGATATACTAAGCAGAGCGAACATTTTAAATAGGAGGAGGAACTTTATGGGTTGCACTAGTAGTGTCGGATTAGAAAAATTAGTTGAAAAAATGGAACTGAAAAATCTCACACCGGATATAGATATGACAGAGAGAGTTATTACTGTGCCGGATATTAACCGTCCTGCATTGCAGTTGACAGGATTTTTCGACCATTTTGATTCAGAACGTATTCAGGTAATCGGATATGTGGAATATACTTATTTGCAAAAAATGCCGGAAGAAAGAAAAGAAGTCATATATGAACAACTGTTATCGTATGATATTCCATGTTTGATATACAGCACAAAAGTATATCCGGATGAATTGATGTTGAAAAAAGCAAACGAGAAAAATATTCCTGTATTTGCTACAGACAAAAAAACATCTGATTTTATGGCGGAGGCAATACGCTGGTTAAATGTGGAACTTGCACCTTGCATTTCTATACATGGTGTTTTAGTTGATGTATACGGTGTCGGTGTACTCATTATGGGAGAGAGCGGTATCGGAAAGAGCGAGGCGGCTTTGGAATTAATTAAGAGAGGACACCGACTTGTGACAGATGATGTTGTGGAAATCAGAAAAGTCAGTGATGAAACACTTGTCGGTACTGCACCGGATATTACAAGACATTTAATCGAGTTACGCGGTATTGGAATTGTGGACGTAAAGATGCTCTTCGGTGTACAGAGTGTAAAAGAAACACAGAACATTGACCTTGTCATTACATTGGAAGATTGGAATAAAGAAAAAGAATACGACAGACTTGGTTTGGAGGAAGAATATACAGAATTTCTTGGAAATAAAGTAGTCTGTCATTCTATTCCAATCCGTCCGGGACGAAATCTTGCGATTATCGTAGAATCGGCATCGGTAAATCACAGACAAAAACAGATGGGATATAATGCGGCGCAGGAATTGTACAGAAGAGTACAGGAAAATTTGACACAGAATAAATAGGAGTGAAAAAAATGAGATATTGCTTTGGAATCGATATTGGCGGAACAACTGTTAAAATGGGATTGTTTCATTTTGACGGTACGTTAGTAGAAAAATGGGAAGTTGAAACAAGAAAGGAAAATCACGGAGAAAATATTTTGCCTGACGTAGCGGCTTCCATTCAGAAGAAAATGGAGGAACAAAATTTAGATAAAGAGGACGTTCTTGGTATAGGTGTGGGAATACCCGCGCCGGTTACGGAGGCAGGTGTTGTACAGGCAACTGCAAACTTAGGCTGGGGATATAAAGAAGTAAAACATGAATTGGAAACGTTAGTAGGAATGACGGTAAAAGTCGGAAACGACGCAAATGTAGCGGCTCTGGGAGAAATGTGGAAAGGCGGAGGTCTGGGACACAAAAACATGATTATGGTAACGCTTGGGACAGGTGTCGGCGGAGGAATTATTTCCAACGGACATATGGTAGTCGGCGGACACGGAGCAGGCGGAGAAATCGGACATATCTGCGTAAACTATGATGAAACAGAAGTGTGTGGATGCGGAAATCGAGGCTGTTTAGAACAGTACGCATCTGCAACGGGAATTGTAAGACTTGCAAAAAAACGTCTTGCAAAAAATGACGATGCAACAGTATTGCGTAATGAGGAAATCAGTGCAAAAACTGTCTTTGATGCGGTAAAAGAAAATGATACGGTTGCTATTGAAATTGCAAAAGAATTTGGAAAATATTTAGGATTTGCTTTGGCGAATGTGGCGGCTTTAACAGATCCGGAAGTTATTGTAATCGGCGGCGGCGTTTCAAAGGCCGGAAGGGTTCTTTTGGACTACATTACAGAAGCGTTTAAAGAACGGGTATTTTTTGCGAATGAAGAGTGTCAGTTTGAATTGGCTCGTTTGGGAAATGATGCAGGAATTTACGGCGCAGCGAAATTAGTAATTGAATAAGCAGGAAAAACCATAAAAGAGGAGATAGTGTTCAGAATGACACTATCTCCTCTTTTGCTACGGAACTGTCGGTGGCACCGGCTGTCCCGTGTTCTGATTTGTATCAGAATTTCCGTTTTCGTAGGAATTGTTATCATCAGGATTTTCAAAATCCTCTCCATTATCAGTTCCGCTGTCGTCAGGAGAATTTTCTGTTGAAGTATTTTCGTCAGAAACATTTCCGTTATTGTCAGGGTTTCCGTTTTCATGCTCAGATGATACTGTTCCGCCTACAGAACCGGAATATCCGGCATGACTTGAACAAACTTTATCGGAACCGCCGTCCAAAGCAATATATTCCATATGATATGGGCAAGAGCCGGAAGCGACCTTGCCGGAGATAGAACATACTTTTTTCTTTGCTACGGTATCCGGTATTTCAAAGTCTTTGTATGGAAGGTTTTTGTGTATTCTCGACATAATTCCTTTCCATAATTTTTGATTATAGTTTCCGCTTGGAAGTTCTTTATTATCATCAAAACCAACCCACACAGAGCAGGTGTAGTACGGTGTATATCCACAGAACCAAATATCTACTCGTGAAGTTGTTGTACCAGTTTTTCCTGCCATAGGCATATTTGAGAGTGCTGCCTGTTTACCTGTTCCCTGTTTTACAACGTCCTCCATGGCGCTTGTCAAAAGATAAGCGGTAGATTCCCGCAATGCCGTTCTTGATTTGCTTGTGTTATCAATCAGAACATTTCCTTCGTGGTCTAAAATTTTTGTATAGAAGATAGGTGTATTGTAAACTCCGCCGTTAGCGATTGCGGCATATGCACCTGTCATTTCTAAGTTGGAAACACCGTCTGTAATACCGCCGAGTGCAGTAGGAAGCTGCAAATCACTGTATACTTTTCCGTTGATTTTTTTCGATTTCACTAACGATGTAATACCTAATTTTTCTGAATATTCAAATCCAAGTTGAGGAGTGATTTCCTCAAATGTTTTTAAAGCGCTGATATTAATGGAATCTTGAATGGCAGTTCGCATTGTAACGTTGCCCTTGAAACCATTGTAAGCATTTTTGTAAGACTTTCCATTTCTCTCAAAAGGTTCATCCTTTGTTACAGTTCCGAGTGATTGTCCGGCGCTGTCTAAAGCAGGGGCGTAAACAGCTATAATTTTAAAAGCAGAACCCGGTTGTCTTAAAGAGCCGGTTGCACGGTTCAGACTTCGGTTCGACTGTTTTTTTCCACGTCCGCCTACAAGTGCTTTCACTTCTCCGGTATACTGGTCCATAATAACTGCGGAAGCCTGTGGCTGAGGAGAAAAGATAATTTTTTCGTCATATTTATCTCCTTCCTGTGCAATGGATGCCTTAAATGCTTCTATACGGGATTTTGCCTTTTCTTCCGAAGTAAAGAGCAATCCTTGTTTATCGTTATATTTTTCTTTTCCGAATTTTTTGAGATGACCGGAACTGTAGTTTTCCTGTGTACCGTCTTTTCTGGTGACAGTTAGGGCATATTCGACACCTGTGTATACAGATGAAGGATAATTACTGTCTTTGTTCATTTCTTCATCGGCGATTTTTTGGATTGCGGCATCCTGCGTAGCATAAATCGTTAATCCGCCGCTATATAAAGCGTTGATTGCCTGTGCTTCGGAATATCCCGGATAACCTGCGTCAGTACGCTGTAAATCTTCGATAACCTGATCTGCGAGAGCGTCGATGAAGTATGAGTCTACATCAGAAGTTGTAAGTTGTGTATTTACATTTTGAATGCGTGCATACACATCATCTGTCATTGCCTCATCATATTCCGCCTGTGAAATAAATTCCTGTTCCAACATTTTTGTGAGAACTTTTTGACGGCGCTGTTTGTTCTTATCAGGGTTTGTCACAGGGTTGAACGTACTTGGACTCTGTGTGATACCCGCAATAGTAGCACATTCCGACAAAGTCAGTTCGGAAACATCTTTATTGAAATAACGTTTGGAAGCGGCTTGTACACCTAAAGTATTCTGCCCTAAGTTGATGGTGTTCATATAATTTTCTAAAATTAAATCTTTATCCATCTGCTTCTCAAGTTCCAAAGCCAAATATTGTTCCTGAATTTTACGTTCAAGGCTCTCGAAAAAACTGTCCTCATTAATAAAATCAGGAAAGACTGTGTTCTTAATTAACTGTTGTGTGATTGTACTGGCACCTTCTGAAAAATTACCACTGGTCAGTCCGACAACCCCTGCACGAACAATACCTTTTAAATCAATTCCTTTATGCTGATAAAAGCGTGAGTCTTCAATGGCGATAAATGCCTGACGAAGATGAACCGGAATTTCATCAAGGGTTTTGTATACACGGTTAGAACCGGAAGAAACAAACTTTTCGATTTCGTTTCCGTCCTTATCAACAACAAATGTTGTGTATCCCGTAGGTTTTACGTTTGCAGGAGAGATATTAGGCGCATTGTCAATGGTTTTCTTTACAAAGAAACCTGCACCGATAACACCGACAATTCCAATGATTATAATACAAAGTATAACGGATTTAAAAAGGCGGGAGAAAATTCGTTTCTTCTGCATATTTGCTTTAGAGGTAATTTCCCGCTGTTTTTTTGAAGCGTTCTTTTTTCCATAATTCATGAGTTTTGCCTCCTTTTACCATGATATTATATCAAATAACCAATTTTAAATAAAGCGAAAAATAAAAAGTTCATAAATAGTAGCAAAAACTTAAGAAAATCTTGTGGATAGCAAGAAATTATTTTATAGTAATAATAAATAAGTATCTTAAGAAAAAGGTGAAAAGAATATGTTATCAGAATATAAAACAGTATATGCAGGCGGAGAGGCTGAAATTGTAGAGAAGAAATCAAGATTTATAGCATCTGTTCAGCCCATTAAAACAGAGGAGGAAGCGCTGGAATTTATTGAAAAAATCAAAAAGCAGCATTGGAGTGCAACCCACAACTGTTTTGCATATACAGTGGGAGAACGATTTGAAATACAACGGTGCAGTGATGACGGAGAGCCGAGCGGAACTGCCGGTAAACCTATGCTGGACGTTCTTTTGGGAGAAAAAATTCATAATATAGCAGTCGTTGTTACTCGATATTTCGGGGGAACACTTCTTGGTACGGGAGGTCTTGTCCGTGCCTATTCAAAGGCAACGCAGGAAGGAATTTCTGCCAGTAAGATTATAACCAAAATGCACGGGTGTAAACTGAAAATCATCACGGATTATACGGGATTGGGGAAAATTCAGTATATTTTGGGACAGAGGGGAATAACTGTTTTAGAACCTGTTTATACAGATAAAGTTGTGTTGGAAGTGCTTGTGCCGGAAGCGGAGGAAAAAGGGCTTACAGATGAAATTGTGGAAGGAACAAACGGG
>Snoopy_p2__coassemble_700_pt1 | contig 22182 bp, 26 predicted proteins | sample Snoopy_p2__metabat2_low_PE_038 | metagenome-assembled genome bin Snoopy_p2
CTGGATATGAAAGTGAAGAGAATTATGTATTTCTAGATCAAAATCAGCAGTTGGCATTTATCAAACCATCGAATTATGAAATAGCAAAAAAGAGAAAATATAGAAACGACATCGGCCGTATAGAAAATATGAAGTATGATGAAAAAAGTGACTCTTATATTTGTAAAAATGGGAAACAGCTGCCCTTTACACATCTCCGTCGCTCTAAATCTAAAACCGGATATATCAGTGAAAAAAACATTTATCAATGTAAAGAATGTAAAGATTGTCCTTACAAGAAAGAGTGCATCAAGGGGAATAACTGTAAAACACCAATAGAAGAGAGAAACAAAGTGCTTTCCGTAGCAAAAACATTTTTGAAATATCGGGAGGAAGATTTGGAGCGGATTCTTTCTGACGAAGGAATTCTTCTTAGAATAAATAGAAGCATCCAAGCAGAAGGAACTTTTGGTGAACTGAAACAGGATATGCAGTTTCGCAGATATTTGAGTCGTGGCACAGCGAATGTTCTTGCTGAAAGTGTTTTGCTGGCAATGGCAAAAAATGTAAATAAACTTCATAACAAAATCCAAAAAGGGAAAACTGGAAGGCATTTATTTCCTTTGAAGAGTGCATAAATTTAGAGAATCCAAAATTTTTTTTCAAATCCAGTTTTGGGTTGTATTAAAGTACGGCTTTTTTACGAAAAAGCTATTGTTTCAATAGAAACAGAGCAACTATATAGCGAAAATCAGAAAAAAGGAAGCTGCCGCTTCACGATTTACTAATCGTTAAAGCGACAGCCCCTTTTTTAAACAATTTTTTTTGCCTGTTTTAAAAGAAAATGATAACGTTTTAAGGCAGCATTGCTTTCAAAAATATAACAGTCAATTAAATCCGGATCAAGTACATTTTGAAAGTTTGCATAGGCATTATCCATGTCCGATTTTACCTTTTCGATTTCTTTAAGTAAGACGGTATCCTGTATAGGCGTGCTTGTATGTTCCCGATAAACAACCTTTTCTTTGCGTTTTTTTTGAAATAGTTTCATATAACCTCCCGCTTTCCAGTGCTAACTTATTGTTCCTACTTCTAGTATAGTCAGGAAAGACAGGTTTCATACACGGATAAGTTGCCGGTTTCTGCTGAAAAGAGGAATAAAACAGAGGAAATTTGTATAGATATGAAGCAGGGGGAGTGGCAAATGGAAAAGGAGCATTCGGGTTTTATAATTAATTTTATTGTTCGGGCAGTGATAGGACTTGGACTTATTTTTTTCGTCAATGAATATCTTGCTTATAAACAGATAGAAATTGCGGTGGGAATTAATCCGGTGTCCGCTTTGGTGTCCGGATTTTTGGGCATGCCGGGGGTAGTCCTGCTTTATGGCATATTAGTGTATCAAATTTTGTAGAGTTTTTACAAAGTTTTGAAAAATTACTTTTAACTATGGACAAGAGGGAAAAACAGATTTATAATACATTTCACAAGTCACATAAATTCTAAGATAATCAGTCCGATCGGACAAGAAATCCAACAAGAGAATTACATATATGATAAGGAGGAGATTGTGAAGAGCAGATGTTTTGTCGTTTGCGACAGTGAAACTATTTATGCGGAGAAGTTATCGTTTATTTTGGGAAAGAAAATAGATTTTCCGGTGTATGTCTGTTCTTTGGCAGAGCAGATAGAAAAAATAGCAAATGAACTTCCAATCGAAATATTGCTTTTAGAAGAAAAATTCATTGGAAAAGTACAGACCAATATAGCCAAAAAAGTGATTTATCTTACGCAGGAAAGAGGAAATATGGAAGAAAAGCAGACGATTTATAAATATCAGTCGGCAGATAATATACTTTCAGACCTGCTCAATATTTATGCGGGGGAGGAGGACAGAGATATTCTCAGACAGAGCAGATATAAGGAGTGTTCGATTATCGGGGTATATTCTCCTGTTCATCGCGTAGGAAAGACGGCCTTTGCCATTGCACTTGGACAAGAAGTTGCGCGGGAAGAGCGAACGTTATATTTGAATTTGGAGGAATATTCCGGTTGGGAAGACAGAATGATGACAAAATCTTCTCAGACGCTTGCAGATTTACTTTATTATATGAGGCAGGAGAATGGCAGAATTAGCACGAAAGTCAACATTATGGCGGGAAAAATCGGTCAGTTGGAATATATAGCGCCGATGAAAATCAGCGAAGATTTGAAAGCGGTTACCTATGATGAGTGGCGGGAGTTATTCAGACAACTTTTGCATTTGCGGTTATATAGGAAAATTATTATTGACTTTGGAGAATGTGTACAGGGATTGTGGAAACTGCTGGAGATGTGCAAGAAGATTTATATGCCGATAAATAGGCAGAGAGAGGCTTTGGCAAAGGTAAAGCAGTTTGAGCAAAATGCACATATTCTTGGGCATGGAGAAGTGGTGGACAAGGTTGTGCAGTTGGAGGTTGCGGAGGATACGGAAAGTTATGTGAAAGAATTACTAAAGAAGGAGGGAAAACAGTGTGATACCGGCAGAACAGTTTCATGGGAAGATATTGGAAAGGATTGACTTATCCGAGGGGATAGATGATGAAGAACTGACGGAGGTCATTTATCGGGTTTTGGAAGAGTATGGGGAAAAGGAATATATTTCTTTACAGGATAAGGTGGAAGTCGGACAAGAATTATTTAATGCTTTTCGCAAACTGGATATTTTGCAGAATCTAATTGAAGATGAAACAATTACGGAGATTATGATTAACGGAACGCAAAATATTTTTATTGAGAGGGAAGGGCAGATTCTTCTCAGCGATAAGCGGTTTATTTCCAAGAAGAAACTGGAAGATGTCATTCAGCAGATTGTTGCCGAAACAAACCGAATTGTAAATGAGGCAACGCCTATTGTCGATACAAGGCTTTCAGACGGCTCAAGGGTAAATGTAGTTTTATATCCAATTGCATTAAACGGACCGATTGTCACTATCCGAAAATTTCCAAAAGAAAGTATTACATTGGAAAAATTACGGCAATGGGGAGCGGTAAATCAGGAAATCATTTCATTTTTACAAATCTTAATTCAATCAAAATATAACATTTTTATTAGTGGCGGAACAGGAACAGGGAAAACCACATTTCTAAATGCGTTATCGCAGTATATACCAAAAGACGAAAGAGTAATTACAATTGAGGACAATGCAGAGTTGCAAATAAAAGAACTTCCCAATCTAGTCAGTTTAGAAGCAAGAATGGCAAATGTTGAGGGAGTCGGTGAAATCAGTATTAGAGATTTAATTAAAACAGCGCTCAGAATGCGTCCGGACAGAATTATTGTCGGGGAGGTGAGAGGTGCGGAGGTTATTGATATGCTTCAGGCAATGAATACGGGACATGACGGCTCTCTAAGTACAGGTCATGCCAACAGTTCAAAGGATATGATAACAAGACTGGAAACAATGGTGCTTATGGGAATGGATTTGCCGCTTCCTGCAATTCAAAGACAGATTGCATCGGGGGTGGATATATTAATTCATCTCGGGCGTTTTCGTGATAAAAGCAGAAAATTAGTTTCTATAGAAGAAATTACAGGGTGTGACAGCGAGGGTGTGAAACTAAATATGCTTTATCAATTTCAGGAAACAGGAGAAAAAGGAGGAAGAGTAAAAGGGAAGTGGGTAAAAATCAATGAAATGGAAAACAGAGGAAAACTACTGGCAGCGGGATATACGCAAAAGGGATAAGGCGCTGGCGATTGCGAAAGGACTTGGCGGAATAGGTGTTTTGGCATATTTATTTTATCATTCTTGGATTGGTTATGTACTTTTACTGCCACTCTTGTTCTTTCATTATCAAACATGGAAGAAAGATTACGAAAGTAAGCGAAAAGAAAAGTTTCAGAGGCATTTTAAAGAGGCGTTACAGTCACTTCGGACAGTATTAAATGTAGGATATTCCGTTGAGAATGCAGTGCGGGAAGTACAGAAAGAAATGATTACACTGTATGGAAAAGAAGCGCCTATCACAAAAGAATTTTCTTATCTTGTCAGACAGTTAGAAATGAATATTCCGGTGGAACAGGCATGGAAAACATTTGCAGACAGAGTAGAGATAAACGAAGTGACGCATTTTGTTACGATACTTTCTACGATTAAGCGAAGTGGCGGGGATATGATTGCGGTTCTGAGACAGACGATAGAAACGATTTGCATGAAATTAGAAGTACAGCAGGAAATTTATACGATAATCGTAGCAAAACAAATGGAATTTAAGATTATGTCTGCAATTCCAATGGGCATTATTGTTTATTTAAAAGTGAGTTTTCCTGAATTTTTGTCGGTTCTCTACGGGAGTGCAGTCGGGAAAATCGTAATGACGGTCTGTCTGATAATTTATTTTGTGGCTTATCAGTGGGGAAGAAAAATATTGGAAATTGAGGTGTAATGTGGATAGAAAAATAAAGAAAAAAATGTTTCTTATGGGTGTGGTAACTCTTATCTGCACAGTTGTCTGTCTGATTATGGAGTTAGGAAGTCTGCGTGTAAATACGGTAGAAAGAAATGGACACGGAAAGGGGGACAAGCAGGAAACTTATAAAGTGACCGTAGGGGATGTTCTTGAGAAAGAGCCGTTAGAAATTGAGGTGGGCGAGGAAGAGTATACGGTTGAGGAAATCCGAAAAGTGTTTAAACAGACAATGGATAAACTGGAAAAAATCGTTTTGGCAGAAAATAGGAGTGCGGACCATGTGGAAACAAATCTAAATTTGATTACAGAGATGCCGGATTTCCCGATAAAAATTGCTTGGGAAACAGATAAAAGTGAGATTATCAATGAGCAGGGAGAAATTCAGGAGAAAAATATTTCTTCGGACGGTGAAATGGTAGAGATAAAAGGGTGCCTTTCTTATGGGGAAGAAGAGTGTATGTATGTGATGAATGTAATGGTCTATCCGAAAACATTGAGTGAGAAGGAAAAAGTGCTGACTCAAATTAAAAATAAGGTACATTCTTCGGACAGGCGAAGTAAAAATCATTCGGAAATATCTCTTCCGACAGAAGTGGAGGGAAAAGAGATTATATGGCAGAAGATGATGAGTTATAAATTTCTTTACATATTGATACTTGGAGGAGTTTGTACAGTCGCGATTTACACAAGGGAAAAGGAGGAGAAGAAGAAAAAAGAGAAGGAAAGAAAAGAACAGATGAATGTGGACTATCCTGAAATTATCAGTCAGTTATCACTCCTTGTCGGTTCGGGAATGACAATAAAAAACACATGGAAGAAAATGGTGTTTCAATATGAAAAACGAAAAAAACAGGAAATGAGATTTGCATATGAAGAAATGTACTCTGCCATGCGGGAAATGCAGAGTGGGATGACGGAGGCGGAATGTTATGAGCGTTTTGGAAAAAGATGCGGTATCTCGTCCTATATGAAATTAGGTACAATTCTCTCTCAAAATATAAGAAAAGGGTCAAAGGGGCTGACTGAATTATTGGAAAAAGAAACAAAAGAAGCGTTAGAAACAAGAAAACAAAGAGCAAAACAATATGGAGAAACGGCGGGGACAAAACTATTACTTCCAATGAGCATGATGCTCATAGTTGTGTTGATTATTGTAATCGTGCCGGCGTTTTTATCCATATCCATTTAGGAGGAAATCGTATGAATAGAATAAGACTATTTTGGAGTACATTGAAAAATGATAAAGGAATTGGTGTGGTGGAAGTGATTTTGATTCTCGTTGTGCTTATCGGACTTGTCATTATTTTTAAATCACAACTGACTGAGATAGTGCAGTCCATTTTTGAAAAAATTACGAGTGAAACTTCCGGCATTTAGAGGAAAAGACGATGAAAAAGGGAGAGGTTACCGCTTTTCTAAGCATTTTATTTCTCCTATTTCTATCTTTAACGGCAACTATTATTGAAAGCGCATCTGTGCAAATAACAAAAAATAAAAGACGGGTAGATGTGGAAAGGGCAGTAGAGTCAGTCTTTGCAGAGTACCAAAAAGATTTGTTGGAGGAGTACGATGTGTTTGCGTTGGACAGTACATATGAACGTGGTATTTTTGCAGAAAAAAATTTGTTGGATAGAATGGAGTTTTATGGTGCAGGAAAAGGAACGTATAAAGTAGAAAAAATACAGTTGTTAAGTGATGACTTTGGAAGAGCGTTTCGTGAGCAGGTAATTACCTATATGAAGCAGAAAAGCGGTATCGGAAATGTGGAGGAACTTGCAGGAACAACAACTGAATGGGAAGAGCAGGAAAAAGAACAGGAAGTATATGAAGAAGAGGGAAAGGAGGTGACGAGCAGTTTAGAACAGTCCTTGAAGGAGGCGGAACAACAACTTCCGGAGAAAGACAATCCACTCGGAATTTTTTCCGAAATAAAAACAAAAGGCATGCTTTGGATGACTGTCCCGAAGGAGATGAATGTATCAGAAAAGGCGGTTACATTGAAAGAATTGCCGTCCAAACGAAAACTGCGAAAGGGCAGAGGAACATTTAAGACACGAGAAGAAAAGAGTAAGACAATGTCAAAATTATATTTTACGTCATACTTACTGGAAAAATTTTCGGCGGCAGATAAGCCTGATGAGAAGAAAAAATTATCTTATGAATTAGAATATGTGATTGGTGGAAAAGAAAGTGACAGAGAAAATTTAGATATTGTTGTAACGAAACTTGTCGGCATGCGTTTTCCGGCAAACTATGGATTTCTTTTGAGTGATAGTGTGAAAAAGGCGGAGGCGGAAACAATGGCGGCTGCTTTAGCGGGAGTAATTGCCCTGCCGGCGTTAATCGGTGTAATTAAGCAGGCGATTTTACTGGCGTGGGCGTTTGGTGAAAGTATAATAGATGTTCGTTCTTTACTGGAGGGAGGAAAAGTTGAACTGATAAAAAATCAGGAAAATTGGAAACTACAGTTATCATCATTGCTGGAAATAGGAAAGGAGGATATAGATGTACAAAAAGATGAAAGAGGACTTTCCTATCGTGAATATTTGCGTATGTTGCTTTTTTTACAAAAGGAAGAAGAATGTACGATGAGAAGTTTAGATATTGTTGAGATGAATATACGACAGAAAAAGGGAGAAGTTTTTAAAATAGACTCCTGTGTAAGTAAATTGGAAATACAGAGTATCTGCAAAATTCGAGAGAGGATTACATATCGATTCTCGACATTGTATGGATACCAATAAGAGAAAAGAGGTGAATAAGGATGTCCTTTCTATTTACAAATTCCCAAAACAGATCAAAGAAAGAAAAAATGAATAATAAAAGGAAGGAGGAAGACTCTACTAAGACACAAACCATAACATCATATTTCCCAAAACATATAGAGAGGGCATCCCTATTCACCTCTTTAAAAGGAAGTATTACAGTTGAAACCGCATTGACACTGCCGTTGTTTTTTCTGGCAATCTGTTGTCTGTGTTATCTCTTGGAGGTAATGTCTATTCAACTGACGATAAGGTCGGCACTTGATGAGGTGGGAAGAGAAGTTGCGATGGAAGCATATGCAAAACCGTTTATTTTTTCGGGAGAACTTGAAGAAAAAGTAGTGAAGCATATCGGAAAAGACCGATTAGACAGAAGCGTTGTTGCAGGGGGCAGCAGAGGGCTGGACTTAAGTAAGACAAGTATTTCGGGAAAAACTAAAATAATCAAAATGTGTGCAGAGTACAAAATCAAGTTGCCTATATATACTTTTGGAAAACTGGCATTATCGTGTAAAGAAGAGTTTCAAATAAAAGGCTGGACAGGATATGAAAAAGAGTTTGGCTTTCAGGAAAAAGAGGATATTGTCTATGTTACTGAAACGGGTATGGTTTATCACCGAAACAGTCAATGTACATATTTAGATCTGTCCATTCGTATGGTAGGGAAAAAAGAGATTGGAAAGTTACGCAATGAAAATGGAGAGAAATACAAGGCTTGTGAGAAATGTGGAAGAAAAGCAGGGAAAAATGTGTATATTACCAGTCAGGGAAATCGGTATCATAGATCTATAGGTTGTAGTGGATTGAAGAGAAAAGTTTATGCCATACCAATTTCAGAAGCGCTGGGGAAAGGAGAATGTTCTAGATGTGGGAATTAATATTTTTGCTTGTTTGTTCTGTTTGGGATTTGCGTATAAAAAGAATACCGATATGGCTACTCGGTGTGGGAGCGGTAGGAACATTTCTTTTTCTTTTGAGTTGCAATAAAGTTGATTTATGTAGCGTACTTGGGGGTATCGGAATAGGAGGAATTTGCCTTGTTGTCAGTAAAGTGACAGGAGAGGCGCTTGGCTATGGAGATAGTTTACTCATCTGTCTGTTGGGAAGTTATGCAGGGTTTATCAATGCACTTTGGACAGTTACCGTTGCATTTGGATTGGCAGGAATATTTTCGCTTATCTTCTTTATGGGAAAAGGCGGATATAAAAGGAGAACAATTCCGTTTATTCCGTTTTTAACAATATCTTATATAGGGGTGATGTACATATGAAAACGATGAAAGCAAGTCTTATGGTTGAAACAGCCTATATTATGCCTGTGATTTTTCTGAGTTTTATGCTTGGACTATATATGTTGTTCTATTTTCACAACAAAAATATTCTTCTCGGGGCGGGATATGAAACGGCAGTTGTAGGAAGTGAAAAGATGAAGTGGAATGAAGAAAATGTGGAGAAAGAAATGGAGAAGTTCTTTCGGGAAAGAGTGCGTGGAAAGATGATTTTCTTTTCCGTGCCTAAAATCACGGTAAAATGCGAAAAAGATAAAGTATCAGTAATCGCATCTGCGAGAAAAAGAAAAATGAGTTTGCAGGTCAGACAGGAAAGAACAGTGCGTGTGCCGGAAAAATATATCAGAAAGAAAAGGAAAATCTATGGAAAGTAAATATAAACAGGATTGGAACCATATGTATTTTATTTTGGAAAGACCGGAGTTTTATGAGGAAGATTATCAGATGAGGATGCTGCAGGAAAATAAAATAGAGGGGCTTCTGCAAGTCAGCGGGCAGGGGATAAATGGGAAAAGCCAGTATAGTTATGAGATTAGCGGGAAAGTTTCCATGAAATCTGTTTACGAGAAAATGGTAATTGAAAAAGATGAATTGGCAAGTTTTTTGCGGCAGTTTCTTAATTTGCTCAGTCAGATAGAAAATTATCTTTTGAATGTAAACTGTATTTTGCTTGAGCCAGAATATATTTTTTATGAAGAAGGAAAATATTTTTTCTGCTATCTGCCGATAGAGGAGGAACAATTCTGCTATAGATTTCATTGTCTTACAGAATATTTTGTCGGCAAGATTAACCATAAAGAACAGCAGGCAATTTTACTCGCTTATGAATTACACAAAGCAACAATGGAAGAAAACTATAGTTTGGAAAAGATTATCGGTCAGGCAATGGCGGCAAGTGAAAATGAAATCAGGACAGAGAAAATAAGGGATGAGGAGTACGAAGATGACTGGATTGATTTTGATGAGGAAGAGGAGAAAAAGGGGAATATTTTAGAGGGAAAATGGAGAATGTGGAAAGAGAAAATTGGAAAGAAAAAGGCAGGGAAGTGGGGTGAATGGGAAAAGGAATGAGGGAAAAGTAGGATATTACTTGCGGAAAGGTGAACCGTGTGCTATATTAGAGATACAAAAGGGAAACTGTAAGCGGCTACCCTCAAGATAATAAGTAAACTAAACTTTTTTAAGTTTAGCCGTCATTATTGCGAGTAATGGCGGCTATTTCCGTTTATCCTTGAAAATCTCATAACAAAGACCTACAAGGGCAACAATGAATATTAGTAACTGAAATAAATCAGAATATGTAATATACATTTGCATCGCCCTCCTTTCTTTCGTTTGGAGGGTGAATCCCTCCGAAAAAGAGGGGAGCCGCCCGGCTTTAGTTTCCCTGCTGAGATTATATCATATTTACGAGGGGGTAGCAATGTAAGGAGAATAGATATATTAATGAGAAATTTTTTAAGGTTATTGTAAAAAATTGGAAAGTATCCTATAATAAAAGAAAATCATAAAGGGAGGAATAGAATGCCGATAAAGAAAAAACCAATCATAACAATTGGTATTATCGGAATAAATGTTCTTGTATTTATATGGCTGTCTCTTTTTGGAATGACTGAGGATGCCGGCTATATGCTAGAAAACGGTGCAATGTTTGTTCCACTTGTTTTGGGAAATCAAGAATACTACCGATTAATAACCAGTATGTTTTTGCATTTTGGTTTTTCACATTTGATGAACAATATGATTATGCTGTTCTTTTTGGGAAGTATATTGGAAGAAGAAATCGGCAGATTTAAGTACCTTTTTCTATATTTTGCAAGCGGTTTGGCAGGGAATGTCTTATCGGCGGCAATGGATTTAAAGACAGGCGAATTTGTCGTATCCGCAGGTGCGTCAGGAGCGATTTTTGGCGTAATTGGAGCGTTGCTCATTATTGTAGCCAAAAATCACGGGCATTTAAGAACGCTGAACGGCAGAGGAATGGTCTTTATGGTTGTCTGTAGTCTGTATCACGGTTTTACAAGCACGGGCGTAGACAATATGGCACATATCGGAGGTTTGGCAGCAGGAATTTTACTTGCGTTTATCTTGTATCGGAAACGTCAGAGTAAAAGAAGTACTGTGGAATGGAACTGATTGCACATAAATTGTTCCGTGATGTGCTTCCGTAACTGATTTGACGATTGCAAGTCCAAGTCCCGTTCCGTTTTCTTTATAGGTAGTAAAGGGCGTAAAAATCTCTGACAGATGATTTTTCGGAATTCCGCAACCGTTATCTTTTACGGTGAGAATAATAGAATTATCTTTATATTGTGCGGAAAATAAGATTTTTCCCCTAGAGTTTACGGCGTCACGGGCGTTTGTTAAAAGATTAAGTAATGCTTCCTGTAATTTTATCGGGTCACCTGATATATTTGGAAGATTTGAATCAATCCGTGAGGTGAGTTCAATAGAACTATCCCTCAATGTTGTTGCAAAAGACAAAATAAGTCTTTTGAAGAAATCGGTAGAGTGAATTGTAGTTTTATGTAAACGAGAACTACTATTGTAGGAAGACAGTTCCTCTAACAATGTTTTCATAAAAGAAATATCGCCGAGCATCTGTTTCCAATAGGTAAAGTGGATGACTTCGGGATGCTGTTTTTGAATTAATTGCAAAGTGCTTGAAATAAGGGTAAGCGGATTTCTTATTTCATGGCTGATTTTGCTTATAGTAAGTTGTTGAAAATCCAATAATTTTTGAATTAGTATATAATTGTCGGAGTTTTCATTCATCAATCGGTGTAACTGTTTTTCATCGTCTAATGTGAACATATCTACATCCTCCTGCAAAAAGTGTAACATCGTGGCAGAGCGGATTCAATAAAAAGAATAGAACAAATTTCGACAAATAAATCATAGAACAAAGGAAAAGAGGGAATAGAATGAGAGATAATAATTGTATTTTTTGTAAGATAGCAAATGGTGAAATTCCGTCAGCGACAATATATGAAGATACAGATTTTCGTGTAATACTGGATTTATCTCCGGCTTCAAAAGGACATGCATTAATTTTACCGAAAGAACATTATGCAAATCTTTTTGAATTGGATGATAAAGTAGCAGCAAAAGTATTGCCTGTTGCAAAGAAAGTAGTTACAAAAATGAAAGAAGTATTAGATTGTGACGGATATAATCTTGTGCAGAATAACGGAGAAATAGCAGGACAGACAGTAAATCACTTCCATTTACATTTAATTCCAAGATATGAGGGAGATAATGTGGGGCTTCAATGGAATGCCGGTACATTGAGTGAGGAAGTGAAAGAGGAGATTTTGTCAAAACTCTAATAAAGCGTAGTACAAAAGAGAAAGATAGTAGTAATGAATGAGATAGAAAGTGTAAAAATGGAATTTACCGGTAATATAAAATTCGACACTATATATGGCAGAAACAGAAATAAAGTGTTTCAGACGGCTATGTATTATACAAAAAGAATGGAAATTGCAGAAGAAATTACACAAGAGATTTTTATGGAATTGTATATGCAAATCGAAGAAATAGATGAGTCAAGGGTGGAGAATTGGTTACTTACCGTTACAAAGAATAAGTCATTGAATTGGATAAACAGAATCAGTGCGGAAACAAAGAGTATAGAATATTTGCAGGAAAGCGAAGAAGATTTATTGAGTGACAGTGTAGAATATATTGTACTGGAAAAAGAGCGAAGGCGGGATTTTGGACGTTTGAGCAAGGAAATCTTTAGCGAGTTACATAAAGAAAATGAGAGATGGTACAACGTAGTTAGTGGTATTTATTGTTCAGGTAAAACGTCTGCAGAGATTGCTGAGGAACTTCATGTAAGTAAAGACGTTATCTATGCAACTATTTATAGGGCAAAGCGTTGGATAAAACGCCGCTATGGAGAAAAGTATGAGAAAATCTTTGAATAGACAGGAGTGCATTGACTTGAATAAAAAAATAGAATGTGCGTTGCACATTCTATTTTTTCACTATTGAGCGGCTTCTTCAATTAATTTAATAATGGTATCAATAGAGTTTTGCTGTAAAGACTGCCCCATTGCATTGGTGTAAGCGTCACGGTTATCGTATAAACTGTGGATTGAGGCGAGAAGTTTCTCATTGCTTAAATCTTCTTCCTCGATTACAATACTAAAGCCCTGTCGCTCAAAAGAACGTGCATTTAAAATTTGGTCACCACGGCTTGCATTAGCAGAAAGTGGAATTAACAAATTCGGTTTGCGAAGAGCAAGCAGTTCACAGATAGCGTTTGCACCGGCACGGGAGATAACAATATCCGTTAGGGCAAAAATATCTTTTAATTCATTTTGAACATATTCAAACTGCACATAGCCTTTTAAGTGATTGAAGGATGTATCAACTTTGTTTTTACCGCACAGATGAATAACTTGGAAGTTCTGTAAAAGTTCCGGTAAAATAGAACGGACTGCGTCATTTACGACTGCCGATCCTAAACTTCCGCCGATAATTAAGATAACAGGTTTATCTTCTGTCAATCCACAGAATTCTAATGCGGCTTTTCTGCTACCTGATAAAAGTTCCTGTCGGATAGGCGAACCCGTAAGTATTGCCTTTTCCTTTGGCAGATACTCCAATGTTTCAGGAAAGTTGCAGCATACTTTTGTGGCAGAAGGAATGGAAAGTTTATTTGCCAATCCGGGAGTCATATCTGATTCGTGGATAATGGTTGGAATATGGTGGCGTTTTGCAGCCATAACAACCGGAACAGATACAAATCCGCCTTTAGAAAAGACAACGTCAGGTTTTAAAGATTTCATTAATTTATTTGCTTCATTTAATCCTTTTAAGATGCGGAAAGGATCTGAAAAGTTCTTTAAACTGAAGTAACGGCGTAGTTTTCCGGACGAAATACCGTGATAGTCAATACCTAATTGTTCAATTAATTCCTTTTCAATACCGTTATAAGAGCCGATATAATGAATATCGTAATTTAACTCTTTTAAACGTGGAAGTAAAGCGATGTTAGGGGTGACGTGTCCGGCAGTTCCGCCACCGGTAAGTATAATTCGTTTCATAAATTTTCCTCCGAAATACAATATATAAGATTTATATTAAACAGATTTCAAAAAAAGGTCAAGGAAAATGAAAAATAGATAGTAGAAGATGAGGTGACACATGAATAAGAAAGAAGATGTAATTGCACAGTATTCCGATAAAGAATTGCAGAAAGAAGCGGATGAGATAAGAGCAATTATAGACAACCAACCTGAATTACAGGAAATGGAGATGCCTGAGGAGGTACATCTTTCATTGATGAATAAAATTAAAGAGTACGAAGAACAAAAGGTGCGGGATGCCCTTTCTGAAGAAGATAAGGAAGCACTGCGTATCGGAAGAAAAGTACAGGAAAAAAGAAATCGTACAAAACGGACTAGAAAAAGAATACAGCGTTTGGTGGGAGTTGCGGCTACAGTCGCCCTAGTTATTGGAGTCGGGGTAACAAGTGTAGGCGGTAAGAAACTCTTTGTGGATATTTTTGAGAAAAATTTTGGTGGAGAGGATAAAACATATGTAGAGTCAGGAGATTCTGAAATGGTAGGAGAGATTACAGAAGAGCAGGCGCGACAAGAAATAAAAGAGATGATAGGGGAGGAGCCAGTTGAGATAGTTTACAAACCTAAGAATACAAAATTTTTAAATATGACTATAGATAAGGAAGTTCAGGAGGCGATGCTTTATTATTCACTAGATGATAAAATTATGAGTTTTCAGATTGTATCACGCTATGTGAAAAGTTCTACAGGAATACAAATAGAAGATAACTTGCTTCAGGAATATGCTATAGAGTTACCGGAAACAACAGTAACAGTTCGGGAGTATAGTGTTTTGGAAACTGGAGAGAAAGAGTATACGGCACAATTTACATATAAAAACAGTGAATATTTTCTTGTAGGAATTGTAAATCAAGCGGAATTTGAAAAAATTATTAAAAATTTACACTTTTTTTAAAAAATGGCGTCAGATTTTCCTTCCTCGATTGTATATATAGTGTAGGATAAAATAAGGAGGAGAAAAGATGCGAAAGAAAATAGCAATTACAATTGTGGCGATATTGCTTTCTTTAACTGTTTCAGGTGGAACAGGGGAAGTGAAGGCGGCAGGTCATGTGCAAAATGTATCAGTTACAGAAGAGTGTAAATTAAGTGAGGGGATTGTACAACCGAAAGGACAATATTTGCAAAAAGGTATTTCAAGTATTGGGCAAGTAGGTAGTGGAAAAATTAAAGTGTCAGGGACAACTATTGCACAAAAGGTCGTTTCTAAAATTAAAATAAGTGTTATGGTAGAACGTAAGGTTGGAAACGATTGGTTGAGTTATACGTCATGGAATGCGAGTGATACAAATTCATATTTTATTACAACATCCAAAACAATGGTTGTTCCTAAAGGGTATTACTACCGTGTAAGATGTGTTCATTCTGCAAATACAGATGCAGGTCATTCAAACACTAACGCAATCTACGTGGACTAGTTTTCAATTCAGGGGGGCTGCTGCAACCATTGTAGCAGTTACGGGAGAGAAACTGTTAACGAAGATTCAAGTAGTTTTTCCTATCTCATGTCTTTACACTAAACTACCGGAATCCTGCAATGGTTGCAGCAGTCCCCCTAGACAAAATAAATCTTTATCATATTAATCATGGATATTAATATGTCAAAATCAGGCTATATCACTTCTATGGAGTTGAAACAAAACAACTCTGTCTAATAAAATAAAAACTATCGACAAAATATATTGCCAATAGTTTTCAAGTCTTAACGTCCTGTTGCATCTTTTAAAGCCTGTGCAAGTTGATCAGGACAAGATGTGGATTTGAATCCGCATTTAATTCCCTCGATGCGGGAAATCGCTTCATCTACATTCATCCCTTCAATTAACTTTGCAATTCCCTGTAAATTTCCGGAACAGCCTCCGGTAAACTGAACAGCGTGAACTGTATTGTCTTGAATATCAAATGTAATTTTTTGTGAACATACTCCATGTGGTCTGTATTCCATATCGATAACCTCCTTTGCTTTTGCTATTATAACAAAGGTGTTCAAAAAAAACTAGGTAAGAAACCAAAATTCTGTTATACTGGAAAAGAAAACGAGGAATTAATTTACGAGGAGAATATATTATGATTGGAATTATAGGAGCAATGCAGGAAGAGGTAACTCTTTTGCAGGAAGAAATGGCAGTAGAAGAAACTGTAGAAAAAGCAGGCATGGTATTTTATAAAGGAGAATTGTGCGGTCAGAAAGTCGTTATTGTAAAAAGTGGAATCGGTAAAGTAAATGCTGCTCTTTGCGCACAGATTTTGGTGGACTTGTTTCAGGTAGATACATTAATCAATACGGGAATAGCAGGTTCATTGGACGCACAAATTGATATCGGGGATATGGTGATTTCAACCGATGCGGTTCAGCATGATATGGACGCAAGTATTTTCGGAGATCCTGTTGGGCAGATACCGAGAATGGATACGTTTTCATTCCCTGCTGATGAAAAATTAGTAGAGTTGGCAAAGAAAGTGAATGAGGAAGAAAATCCGGATATTCGTACATTTACGGGAAGAATTGTAAGTGGAGATCAGTTTGTGTCTTCCGCAGAGGTGAAAGAAAAGATTGTTTCCAATTTCCATGCGATGTGTACAGAAATGGAAGGAGCCGCGATTGCCCATGCCGCATACTTAAATAAAGTTTCGTGCGTCATTATTCGAGCAATTTCGGACAAAGCCGACAACAGTGCGGTTATGGATTATCCTGAGTTTGAAAGACAGGCAATCGTACATTCCGTAAGGCTTGTACGCGGTCTGATGAAAAAATTAGCCTAAAAAATCTAAAAAATAAAGTATCAGAAACAACATTTTATGTAGAAAAATGTAGAACGATTTTTCGCCCAAATTCTTTTGTTTACGCTATAATGGCGCTAGATAAAAGAAGGAGGGCTTTTTATATGCTAGAAAAAATAATGGAAGCAAACATAATACTTTGGATAATGTGCGGAATTATCGCAGTCGGAATACTCGGAAAGATTATAACGGTAGTAACTTTGGGAAAACTTGTGAAAGCGTCAGGCGAAATGGGGAAAAGTACGCACAAACTGATGAAACTTGTGAAAGCAAAATTTGAACATACAATCATGGTCAGCGAAAAAGTGGAAAATATCCATGCGTTTGTGGAAAAATATATTTTTGAATATCGTGTATGGGGATTGCATTTACATACATGGAGATACTTGGAGAAACAATCTATGTGGTTTTGCGGTGTGGCAGGCTTTATCGGTGCGTTTTTAAGTTACAGACTTGGGGGCGTTCAGGAGCAAATGTTTAAATATACAGCGCTGGCAGGTGTTGGAATGGTGGTTCTGTTCCTCGTATATATTTCCACTGATGAAAGTTATCAGATGGATACAATTCAAGTGTATATGGTCGATTATCTGCAAAATATATGCGCTCCCCGTTATCAGAAACAACAGGCTCTGCATATGAAGAAAATGGAAGAGATGATGCGAGAGCCTGAAGAAATGAAAGAGAATAAAGAAGAGCAGACAGAAGAAACGAAAGAAATAGTCGAAGAAGATTTGAAAACGGCAGGAATGGAAGAAACCGTAGAGGAACAGCCGGAAATACAACAGGGAGAAATCCAAGAGGAAAAAGAAGAGAAAAAAGTACCTCAGGAAGTTATTCTTCGGGAAATTTTAGAAGAGTTTTTGGCTTGATAAACAAGAGGCAATTTGATAAAATACGAGTATATAGTATTTTTTCAGAGAGAGGATTGAGAATCATGAGTAATAAAGTGACATTCGATTATTCAAAAGCAAGCGCTTTTATTAAAGAACATGAAGTAGAGTATATGGGAAAATTAGTTACAGATGCGAAAGAACTTCTTGTAAGCAGACAGGGTGCAGGAAATGACTTTTTAGGCTGGATTGATTTGCCGTTAGATTATGACAAAGAAGAATTTGTACGCATTCAAAAAGCAGCGGAGAAAATTCAGAATGACTCGGAAGTGCTTCTTGTAATCGGTATCGGCGGTTCGTACTTAGGTGCGAGAGCGGCTATCGAATTTTTAAGACATAGTTTTTATAATATGGTTTCTAAAGAAGTGAGAAAGACACCGGAGATTTACTATGTAGGAAATAATATCAGCAGTACATATATTAAACATTTGATTGATGTAATCGGAGACCGTGACTTTTCTATTAACATGATTTCTAAATCGGGAACAACTACAGAACCGGCTATCGCATTCCGCGTATTTAAAGAATTATTGGAAAATAAATACGGAAAAGAAGAGGCAGGAAAGAGAATTTATGCGACAACGGATAAAGCAAGAGGAGCGCTCAAAAATCTTGCGACAGAAGAAGGATATGAAAGTTTTGTTGTACCGGATGACGTGGGAGGACGTTTCTCAGTTCTTACCGCAGTAGGTTTACTTCCGATTGCAGTGAGTGGAGCGGACATTACAAAATTAATGGAAGGTGCACAGGAAGGAAGAAGACTTGCCATTGAAAGCGATTTTGCGGAAAATGATGCCCTTAAATATGCGGCAATCCGTAATATTTTACACCGCAAAGGAAAATCTGTTGAGGTTTTAGCAAACTATGAACCAAGCCTTCATTATGTATCTGAATGGTGGAAACAGTTATACGGAGAAAGCGAAGGAAAAGATCAGAAAGGTATTTTCCCTGCATCGGTAGATTTGACAACAGATTTACACTCTATGGGACAGTTTATTCAGGACGGAAGCCGTATTATGTTTGAAACTGTATTAAATGTAGAAAAATCAGCAGAAGAAATCGTATTGAAAGAAGAGGCTGTTGATTTGGACGGCTTGAATTATCTTGCAGGAAAGACAGTGGACTTTATCAATAAAAGTGCAATGAATGGAACAATTTTGGCACATACAGACGGTAACGTACCAAATCTTATGGTAAATATTCCTGAGCAGAATGAATATTATTTAGGTCAGTTATTCTACTTCTTTGAATTTGCCTGTGGTGTCAGCGGTTACATTTCAGGGGTAAATCCATTTGACCAGCCGGGAGTAGAAAGTTATAAGAGAAATATGTTTGCCTTACTTGGGAAACCGGGCTTTGAAAAAGAGAGAGAAGAATTATTAAAAAGATTGTAGAATATATTTCTCCAGCAAGGGTATAAAGACGGAGTTTTTATAACTCCGTCTTTTTCATAACGGAAGAAAGGGTGTGTCAGAGTGTTACCGGTACAGATATTAAAGAAAACGGTTTCTGATATAAGAAATATTACGGGAACAGACTGTTCCATATGGAATGCCGCCGGAAGTTGCCTTGCCTATTCGGGCGAGGAAGAAAATAATTTGTTCATTCACATAAAAGAAATGCCGGAGGAAGAATGGGAGGAGAATAACGAAAGTTTTTTCAGTGTATTTTCGGAAGAGGGGCTGATATATATCCTCGTTTTACATTCGGTTTCACCGGAGATAAAAATGGCAGGACGGCTTGGTGTCAAACAGTTAGAAGGGTATGTTCAGTTATGTCAGGAGAAGATGAACCGAAATCATTTTATACAAAATCTTTTGTTGGATAATCTTCTTCTTGTAGATGTCTATAATCGTGCAAAAAAAATGCATATACCGATAGAAGCAAGGCGTGCGGTAATTATGATTGAGCCGAAAAATCCAAATGATAATCTGATTTTGGAAGTGCTGAAAGGTCTTTACGAAACAAGCACAAAGGACTTCGTGACGGCAGTTGACGAGGACCATATCATTTTGGTGAAGATGCTGGAAAGCGGAGAGGGATACAAAGAACTGAATAAAATTGCCAAATATATCGTAGATATTTTAAATACGGAGGCAATGGTAAATGTCCGTGTCGCTTACGGAACGATTGTAGACGAGATAAAAGATGTATCGAAATCCTACAAGGAGGCGGGTATGGCGCTGGATGTGGGAAGAATTTTTTATGAAGAGAAAAACGTACTCGCATACAATCAACTCGGAATAGGACGTCTTATTCATCAACTTCCCGTTTCCCTCTGCGATATGTTTCTCACGGAAATTTTCGAGGGAAAAGAAATGGAGTTTGACGAGGAAACGCTGACAACCGTTCATAAATTTTTTGAAAACAACTTAAATATATCAGAAACAGCAAGGCAGCTGTTTTTACATAGAAATACACTCGTCTACCGTTTAGAAAAAATACAGAAAAAAACGGGATTAGACGTAAGGGTTTTTGATGACGCATTAACATTTAAAATTGCACTTATGGTTTCCAATCATTTAAAATCATTGCAGAAATCAGTGCTAAGTAACGCAAAGGAGGAAACGAAATGGTAAAATTATATCCACACGGTATGTATCTGTTAAATGGGAGAGAAATCTCCGAAGAGGCACAGATAAGCAAAGAAGAGGCGCGTAAAAATACGATTGCATACGGTATTTTGAAAGAACATAATACTTCTTCGGACATGGAACATTTACAGATTAAATTTGACAAGTTGACTTCCCATGATATTACATTTGTGGGAATTATCCAAACTGCAAGAGCATCGGGACTTGAGAAATTTCCTGTTCCGTATGTGCTGACAAACTGTCATAACAGTCTTTGTGCGGTTGGAGGAACGATTAACGAAGATGACCATATGTTTGGATTGACCTGTGCGAAAAAATACGGTGGTGTATATGTACCTCCTCATCAGGCGGTTATTCATCAGTTTGCAAGAGAAATGCTTGCCGGCGGCGGGAAAATGATTTTGGGTTCGGACAGCCATACGCGTTACGGCGCATTGGGAACAATGGCTATGGGCGAAGGCGGTCCTGAACTCGTGAAACAGTTGCTGAATAAAACATACGACATCAAAATGCCGGAAGTTATCGGAATTTATTTGGACGGAGAAGTACAGGCGGGAGTAGGGCCTCAGGACGTTGCATTATCGATTATCGGAGCGACATTCGGAAACGGTTATGTAAATAATAAAGTGATGGAATTTGTCGGACCGGGAGTAGATAAACTGAGTGCGGACTTCCGAATCGGAATTGATGTTATGACAACGGAAACGACCTGTCTTTCATCTATTTGGAAAACGGATGATACAATTCAAGAATTTTACGAAACACATAAACGTGCCGAAGAATTTAAAGAATTAAATCCGGGTGACGTTGCCTACTATGACGGTATGGTTTATGTAAATCTAAGTGAAATCAAACCGATGATTGCCATGCCGTTCCACCCGAGTAATGTTTATACGATTGACGAGGTAAATGCAAACTTAAAAGATATTTTGCATGATGTGGAACAAAAAGCACTCATAAGTCTTGACGGTGCGGTAGAATATTCTTTGCAGGATAAAATCCGAAACGGCAAATTATATGTAGAGCAGGGAATTATCGCGGGTTGTGCCGGCGGTGGTTTTGAAAATATTTGTGAGGCGGCTCATATTATGAAAGGGCATAATATCGGAGCAGACGAATTTACATTCAGCGTATATCCGGCAAGTACGCCGATTTATATGGAATTAGTGAAAAACGGAGCGGCAGCTGATTTGCTGGCAGCGGGTGCGATTATGAAAACAGCATTTTGCGGACCATGCTTTGGTGCAGGGGATACTCCGGCAAACAATGCTTTCAGTATAAGACATTCGACAAGAAACTTCCCGAACCGTGAAGGTTCAAAATTACAGAGCGGACAGATTTCATCAGTTGCGCTTATGGACGCTCGTTCGATTGCGGCAACTGCCCTCAATAAAGGATATTTAACACCGGCAACGGAAGTAGTTGACAGAGAATATAAGACGCCAAAATATCATTTTGATTCTTCAATCTATGCGAACCGTGTATTTGACAGTAAAGGTGTGGCAGATCCGTCAGTGGAAATTAAGTTCGGACCGAATATTAAAGATTGGCCTGAGATGTCTGCTCTGCCTGAAAACTTAATTGTAAAAGTTGTTTCAGAAATTCATGATCCGGTAACGACAACGGATGAGTTAATTCCGTCGGGGGAAACTTCGTCTTACCGTTCAAATCCATTGGGACTTGCGGAATTTGCACTTTCGAGAAAAGATCCTGCTTATGTGGGACGTGCGAAAGAAGTGCAGAAAGCACAGAAGGCCATTGAGGAAGGCAGATGCCCTCTCGAAGAATTGGAAGAGTTAAAGCCGATCATGGGTAAAATTTTTGAGAAGAACCCGCAGTTAGATAAAAAAACACTCGGCATTGGAAGTACCATTTTTGCGGTAAAACCGGGAGACGGTTCTGCCCGTGAGCAGGCTGCTTCCTGCCAAAAAGTTTTAGGCGGCTGGGCAAATATTGCCAACGAGTATGCTACAAAGAGATACCGCTCAAATCTGATTAATTGGGGAATGCTTCCGCTGTTGACAGAAGAAAAGGATACAGAATTAAGTTTTAAAAACGGAGATTATATTTTCTTCCCGCAAATCCGTAAAGCCGTTGAAGAAAAACAGAGTGTAATTAAGGCTTATGTTGTGGGTGATGAGTGGAAAGAACTGAATTTAACATTGGGAGAACTTACAGATAATGAGAGAGAAATTATCTTAAAAGGCTGCCTGATTAACTACTATCGAGGATAAAAATCAGAAGTTGGTAAATGTGGAAGAAAAAACTACATTTACCGACTTTTTATTTTTGAAAAAGCAATATTTCTTGATTAAAATATATTACTGGCATTAA
>Snoopy_p2__coassemble_702_pt1 | contig 22173 bp, 10 predicted proteins | sample Snoopy_p2__metabat2_low_PE_038 | metagenome-assembled genome bin Snoopy_p2
CGTTGAAGTTCTACTATAATGCCACTTTAAAGAGGTAAAGGAAAAAAGGAGGAGAAAATTATGAAAATGAAAAAACTCGTAGCGCTATGCCTCGCGGGTGCAATGGCACTTTCGGTTGTTGCCTGTGGCGGCGGAAACAAAGAGGGGAACTCAAAAACAGCAGGAAGTTTTCCGGGGACAAAAGACAAAGATATGGTAACTGTTGACTTAAGAACAGAACCGGCTGAATTAAACTCCATTAAGACATCTGACGTACCTTCAGGAGATATCTTAAGAATGGTTATTTCAGGTTTATATAAACTTGATGAGAATGACAAACCGGTTCCTGATTTAGCGGAAGATACAAAGGTAAGTGAAGACGGAAAAACTTACACGATGAAAATCAGACAGGATGCAAAATGGTCTAACGGCGAACCTGTAACAGCACACGACTTCGTGTTCGCATATCAGACAATTTCTAAAAAAGATACAGGTTCTGTTTATGGCTTTATCGTATATCAGAACTTATTAAACGGTCAGGAAGTATTTGACGGTAAAAAAGATCCTTCAGAATTGGGAGTAAAAGCATTGGACGATTACACATTGGAAGTAACATTTGTTAACCCAATCCCATATGCTCTACACTTATTCTCATTCTCATCTTTCTACCCGATGAACCAGAAAGCATATGAAGAAATCGGTGCTGAAAAATATGCAAAAGATGCTGATAAGATTGTTACAAACGGTGCTTACACAATTGAAGAGTGGGTACACGACGATCACATCACATTAGCAAAAAATGAAGATCACTACAATGCAAAAAATGTAAGTGTTCCAAAAGTTAAATACTTAATGTTAAAAGACGGAAACGCTCGTTTAAATGCTTTCAAAGCAGGACAGATTGACTGTATCAACATTGCAGGTGAACAGATGGATCAGGCTAAAAAAGAAGGCATGAAATTAGAAAAATACGTTGACAACAGTAACTGGTACTTCCAGTTTAATACACAGAAAAAAGAATTAAGCAATGCAAAAATTCGTCAGGCACTCGGAATAGCAATCGATGTTGAATCAGTTTGTAAAAACGTAATCAAAACGGGTGCTGAACCGGCAACAGGTATCGTACCGACATCTATCGCGGGAGCAGACGGAAATTCATATGCAAAAACACTTGGAGACATCACAGAATACAATACTGAAAAAGCAAAACAGTTATTTGATGAAGGATTAAAAGAAATCGGAATGAAAGCGGAAGACTTCAAGATTTCTTACTTAACAGAAGACAGTGCAGGGGCTCAGAAAGAAGGAGCATTCTATCAGGAACAGTGGAAGAAAGTATTAGGTATTCAGGTAGAAATCAAACCAATGCCATTCAAAGCAAAATTAGCAGCAATGGATGCAGGTGAATTTGACATTGTATTCGCAGGTTGGTCACCGGACTACAACGACCCAATGACATACTTAGATATGTTCGCAACAGGAAACGGTAACAACTACGGTAAATACTCAAGTGCTGAATATGACAAATTAATCGCAGACGCAACTAAAGAGGTTGATAAAGTAAAACGTCAGGAAATGTTAATGGAAGCAGAAAAAATTGCAGTACAGAAAGACGCAGCAATCTTCCCATTATACTTCCAGTCAGTAACATACACAGTATCTGATAAACTTGAAGGAATGACCCGTACAGGATTCCAAGAATTCGACTTTACAGATGGTGCTAAGATTAAATAATCTTAAAGAAGTGAATATAGGATAGGAAAAGAGGAGGGAGTTGTTCCCCGACAGAAATAGGGAACAACTCCTCCTTATTCCGAAAAGAGCCGTACCTGTACACTTAAGACGGTTATCGAGTGATATGAAGAACAATAAGAGTTCTTCCTGTTGCTTATGTAAAGTACAAAGAACGGCAATAGAAAGGTACAGGAGGATGCTTTGTACCTTACATAAGCAATAAGAAAAAGAAATGAAGGAGATGAATCAGGTGTCTAATCGTGTTAAATTTATATTAAAAAGAATAGTATATTCGTTCATTACAGTTATTGTTCTGATTGGATTCACATTTACATTGATGCACATGTTACCGGGGGATCCGTTCTCAGGTGGAAAGGCTATTCCGGAAGCAACAAAAGCAGCGTTATTTGAAAAGTATGGTTTGGATAAACCGGTACTTGTCCAGTTTTTTATTTACTTAGGCAACGTATTTCAGGGAGATTTAGGTGTTTCTCTTCCTGACGGACGTCAGGTTACAGATATTATTGCACAGGCATTCCCTGTATCGTTTGAACTTGGTATGCGTGCTTTAATCTTTGCGTTTATCATGGGTATTTTACTCGGGGTAGTTGCAGCGGTAAAAAGAGGAACTGTTTGGGACAGTGCTTCAATGTTCTTCGCACTTGTAGGTGTGTCTGTTCCGTCGTTTATTATCGGTTCAATATTACAATATTTCTTAGGTTTAAAATTATACGAGGCTACAGGCGTGGAAGTATTCGCAATCTTAGGTTGGGGATCGGAGAACGCTAAAATTCTTCCGGCATTTGCGCTGGCGTTCGGTTCAATGGCGACCATAAGCCGTCTGATGCGAACGAGTATGCTTGACGTATTGAATTCAGATTATATTAAGACAGCGAAAGCAAAAGGTTTAAGCCAGAGAGCGATTATTTGGAAACACGCAGTTCGTAATGCGATTATGCCTGTCATCACAGTAATGGGACCATTGGTTGCTTCTGTATTAACAGGTGCGTTCGTTGCAGAAAATATTTTCGCTATTCCGGGTCTTGGAAAATATTTCGTACAGTGTGTACAGACAAATAACTACCCAGTCATCGCCGGTACTACGATTTTCTATGGTTCATTCTTAATTTTAGCCAACCTTGTCGTAGACTTAATTTACGGTTTCATTGACCCAAGAGTAAAATTGACTGGTGGAAAGGAGTAGTACAATGAGATTGAAAAAAGAAAAGGCATTGGAAGTAGCACAGATGCCGCGTAAAGCATATGACGTAAGCGGAACAATTCCCGCAGAAGCGTTTGAACATATCGGAACAGATGCGGAAAGCATGGAATCCATTGCACGTCCGTCAGTAAGTTTTTGGAAAGACGCATTTAACCGTGTAAAGAAAAGTAAAGTGGCTGTTGTCTGTCTTGTACTTTTATTATTGTTATTACTTGGGGCTATCTTTATCCCAATGATTAGCCCGTTTGATTATTCATCACAGAATGTTGCATTTGCAAACCAGCCGATTATGAGTGAAGATCCTGTAACCGGTCAGACACATATTTTCGGAACAGATGCTCTTGGTCGTGACGTGTTTGTCCGTGTTTGGATGGGGGCGAGAGTTTCCCTTACAGTTGCGATTGTCGTAGCATTGATTGACTGTTTCATCGGTGTTATCTACGGCGGTATTTCAGGTTACTTCGGAGGAGCGGTTGATAACGTGATGATGCGTATTGTGGAAATCATCAGTGGTATTCCATATTTGATTATCGTTATTCTTTTAATGACAGTATTACCTCGTGGTATCGGAACGATTATCGTTGCTTACTCTCTGACAGGGTGGACCGGTATGGCGCGACTTGTCCGTGGGCAGGTAGTCAGCCTCGGAGAGCAGGAATTTGTTATTGCTGCCAAATCAATGGGAGCAAAACCGGCAAGAATTATTTCTAAGCATTTAGTACCGAATATTTTAAGTGTTATTATCGTAAACATTACATTGGATATTCCGGCAGTTATCTTTACAGAAGCCTTCCTGTCTATGTTAGGTCTTGGTATTGCACCGCCGAAGGCTTCATGGGGAATTATGGCAAATGACGGTATTTTGACATTCCAAATGTATCCGAGCCTTTTGATAGTCCCTGCGATATTCATCTGTATTACGATGCTTTCGTTCAACTTATTGGGTGACCAGTTAAGGGATGCATTTGACCCTAAATTAAGGAGGTAACTAGAAATGGAACAGATTTTAAATATAGAAAATTTGCACGTTTCCTTTGATACATATGCAGGAGAAGTTCATGCAGTCAGAGGCGTTTCCCTTCATGTAGGTGAAGGGGAAGTGCTTGCAGTCGTTGGAGAAAGCGGTTGTGGTAAGAGTGTAACTGCTCAGACAATTATGAAATTAAATCCGATGCCGCCTGCAAGAATTAAAGAAGGAAGCATTGATTTATGCGGCAAAGATATTGTTGCAATGAGTGAAAAAGAAATGCAGGAAATTCGCGGACAGTTAGTCAGCATGATTTTCCAAGATCCAATGACTTGTTTAAACCCGACAATGAAAGTCGGAAAACAGTTGACGGAAACATTGAAGAAACATAAGAAAATTTCTAAAGAGGACGAAAAAGCGGAAGCGATTAAACTGTTGAACATGGTACAGATTCCGAATGCGGAAGAGCGTGTAAATCAGTATCCGCATGAATTCTCAGGCGGTATGCGTCAGCGTGCCATGATCGCAATGGCTTTGGCATGTAAACCGAAGTTATTGATTGCCGATGAGCCTACAACTGCGTTGGACGTAACAATTCAGGCTCAGATTATGAAATTACTTGCAGAGTTAGGAAAAGAAACAAAGACAGCAGTTATTTTGATTACCCATGATTTAGGTGTTGTGGCTAACCTTGCTGACCGTGTATCTGTTATGTATGCAGGTAAAGTAGTAGAGGAAGGAACAGTAGGTGATATTTTCTATCGCTATGCTCATCCATATACAGAAGCATTGTTAAAGAGTCTTCCTACAGTAGATACAAAGAAAGACGAAGAACTTGTTTCCATTCCGGGAACACCACCGGACTTATATGCTCCGCCACAGGGCTGTGCTTTTGCAAGCCGTTGTGAAAAATGTATGAAGATTTGTAAGAAAAACCAGCCTCCTGTATTTGACTTGGGAGAAGGCCACAAAGCTTCATGCTGGCGTTTACATCCGGATTTTCCAGATAAAAAGGAGGAAAATTAGCAATGGAGAAATTAATCACACTAGAAAACGTATCAAAACATTTCCATGTGGGACGTAAACAGACATTGGTTGCGGTAAATAACGTAAGCATGGATATTTATAAAGGGGAAACACTCGGTGTCGTAGGTGAATCGGGTTGTGGAAAATCTACACTTGGACGTACGGTAATGGGGATATATAATGCAACTTCAGGAAAAATTACTTATAACGGTGAAGAAGTAAATTTAAAGAAAACGAAAGACCGTTATGAATATTCTAAGAAAGCGCAGATTATTTTTCAGGATCCATATGCTTCATTAAATCCTCGTATGACAGTAGGAAGCATTATTGAAGAGGGTATGGAAATTCATAATATGTATACAAAAGAGAAACGCCGTGAACGTGTATATGAATTGCTTGAAACGGTTGGATTGAACAGAGAACACGCTAACCGTTTTCCGCACGAATTTTCAGGTGGACAAAGACAACGTATCGGTATTGCCCGTGCGTTGGCAGTAGAACCTGAATTTATCGTTTGTGACGAGCCGATTTCCGCTCTTGACGTTTCGATTCAGAGTCAGATTATTAACCTGTTAAAAAATCTTCAGGAAGAGCATGGATTTACTTATATGTTCATCGCTCATGACTTGAATATTGTAAAATATATTTCAGACAGAATCGCTGTTATGTACCTCGGCAACCTCGTGGAACTCGCAGATAGTGATGAAATCTACGAGCACACGTTGCACCCATATAGTCAGGCGTTATTGGATGCGGTACCGATACCGGATCCGGAAAAAGAGTCTTTGAAAGAAAGAAAACTTTTATCAGGCGACGTACCAAGTCCAATTAACCCTAAACCAGGCTGTCCGTTTGCCGGACGTTGTCCAAAGGCAACTGAAGCCTGCAGAACGACATCCCCTGAATTGAAAGAGGTAAGACCAAATCATTTTGTGGCGTGTCATTTATACTAAAGGAATAGAGAAATAGATAAAAACAGAGTTACTATTTAAGTGGCTCTGTTTTTTTGTCGAAAAAAAGCGGAGAAGTTTTTTGAATTATAAAAATTAAGTATAAAAACTTTATAAATATATAGAAAAAAGAAAATAAAAATGTTAATATGAACAAAAGGATTGGTGTTTGGTTTCAAAAAATATGCACTATTCACAAAAAAGGAGGAGACGAAATGAAAAAGAGAAATCGGCTCGTATCACTACTTTTGACAGGTGCGTTAATTGTGACTCCGGTGCTTGGCATGGACGGATTGACTTTGGAGGCAAATGCAGCGGACAATCAATTTAAAGGCGAAGAGTGGTACGACCAAATCGAGACGGTTGAGGTCAACCGAGAAGCCCCGAGGGCGACATTTACACCTTATGAATCGGCGGATAAGGCTTTGCAGAACGAAAAGTCTGCTTTAGATGAAGCAGATGAAACGGGTTCTAAGTGGTATAAGACGCTGAACGGAGAATGGGACTTTAAGTATGCGGAGAAACCTGCAGACCGATTAAACAAAAAACGTGGCAAGGATGCCAAAAACTACAAAGAGGATTGGAACACGGAAGGTTGGGATAAAATCCAAGTTCCGAGCAATATCCAAACCCAAAAAGATGAAAAAGGAAACTTCAAGTATGACACACCAATTTATGTAAACCAAACATATCCGTGGGCAAATTATGAAAGCGTTAAATACCACACAAACGGGTGGAACAAACCTGTTGCGCCGACTGTGAAAAACAGTGTCGGACAGTACAAAAGAACTTTTGAAGTACCAAAAGACTGGGACGGGCGTGAAGTGTTTGTATCGTTTCAGGGTGTGGAATCAGCATTCTACCTCTATGTAAACGGCGAGAGAGTCGGATATGCTGAGGACAGTTATACGGCGGACGAATTTAATATTACGGACTATCTGAAAGAAGGAGAAAACACAATCGCAGTGGAGGTTTACCGCTGGTCAACGGGAAGTTATTTGGAAAATCAGGATTTTATCCGTCTGAGCGGTATTTTCAGAGATGTGTACTTGTATTCTAAAGACAAAGTGGAAATCCGTGATTTCTTTGTAAAGACAGACCTTGACGAAAACTATGAGAACGCAACTTTAACATTAGATGCGGACATCAGAAGCCTTGATAAGAATGTATCGGGCAAATATACGGTTAAAGCGGATTTGTACGAGATGAACAGCGATAAGAAAGTTTGGGATACTCCTCTTTCTTTCGATGTAAATGTAAAATCGGGAAAAGAAAAGATTGAAGAACAGGCAGATGACAAGGGGCAGAGAGGAACAGGCTCTAAAGAAGTTATCAATCCAAAGAAATGGTTTGCGGACACTCCGAATTTGTATCGCCTTTTAATTCAACTTGTAGACGCGAATGGTAAAGTGGTTGAAACAGTATGCCAAAGAGTCGGTTTCCGAGAAATCGGTAAAGTGGACATCAACGAGGCAGGACAGGAACAGGCGCAGATTAACGGCAAGAAAATTATGTTTCGTGGAACAAACCGCCATGAAACAGACCATATGAACGGACGTGCTTTGACAAAAGAAGATATCCGCACAGACTTAATGACAATGAAATAGTTTAATGTGAATGCAATCCGTACTTCCCACTATCCGAATCATCCGTATACATATGCGTTGGCAGATGAACTTGGGATTATGATGTGTGACGAGGCGAACATTGAGTCCCACAAGGGTTCTTTTGACGGTGGAGCAGACATCCCTTCGGGAGCGCCGGTTTGGAACAATTCTGTTATGGACAGAACAATGAATATGGTAGAAAGAGATAAAAATCATGCCTCTGTTGTGATTTGGTCTTTGGGAAATGAGTCTACATATAAAGAACATGCACTGAATGAGAATTATTGTTTTAATAATTCAACAAAATGGATTTTACAGCGTGATCCTTCAAGGCTGAGAAAGTACGAGCGTGATAACCGTTATACAAAAGGAAACCGTGAAAATTCTATGGTAGATATTTATTCTTCGCAGTACTGGGCGGTTTCCGCTGTGGAAAGTCATGTGACAAATACGGCAAATAAAGCGCCTTACATTCAGTCCGAATATGCGCACGCAATGGGAAATGGTCTCGGTAACTTCAAAGAATACTGGGACGTATTCCGCACATATGAAAATGCACAGGGTGGATTTATTTGGGACTGGATGGATCAGTCTATTCAGACAACAGCAGTCAATAAGACCGACTATTATGTGAAAAATGATGACGGCACAAAGACAGCGATTAAAGGAACACTAGTAGACGGTCAGAAAGACAAAGCCCTTGACGGTTATGTACTTGTTCCAAACAAATCTGCGAACAGTAAAGCGATCACATTGGGAGCATGGGTGAAATATAACGGCGGAAACGGAAGCGACCAAGCGATTATTTCAAAAGGTGATTCGGGTTACAACTTAAAGATAACAAAGGCAAACGATCAGATTGAATTTTTCGTTGACGGCTGGAATGCAGGAACATTGACAGCGCCGTTCCCGAAAGAAAAAATCGGCAAATGGATATATCTTGCAGGAACGTATGAGAACGGAAAATATACACTGTACGCTGACGGAGAAAAACTTGGTGAAAAAACAATCACTAAGGGAGCAACGGTAGATACTGAACCATATAAAATCGGTATCGGGGAAGATCCTGAATATGCGGGAAGAAGATTTAACGGTCTGATTGACGGCGTTCGCGTGCTAAATATTGCGAATGCAGATCCGAATTATCAGCCGAAAGACAGTGAAATTGTATATGCTATGGACTTTAAGGACGATGAAATTGTCGCAGAGGGAACAAACTACCCTGAAGGAACTACTTACTTTGGTTACGGCGGCGACTGGGGCGAAAAAGTGACGGACAGAGATTTTTGTTGTAACGGTCTGATGAATGCGGACAGAACACCATCGCCGGAATTGTACGAAGTGAAGAAAGTGCATCAGGAGGTTTCTTTCTATGATGACGGTGAAGCAAAAGACGGAAAAGTTCGTATTGTAAATGAATTTTTAAACACAAACTTAAATGAGTACGATATTGCATGGAAGTTGTTGAAAGATAACGGTATTGTAAAACAGGGCATGCTCACTGACGAAGAAAAAAATATTGAAGCCGGAGCGGAAAAGGTTATCGAATTAAAAGATTTCCCTGAAATCAAAGGAGTAGAAGGCTCCGACTATATTTTGGAATTTAACGTAACATTAAAAGAAAATCGGAATTGGGCGGGAACATATGGCGGAAAGAAAGGAAATGAGATTGCATTTGAGCAGTTAGAACTTTCTTATGAAGATGAAACGCCACGTCCGACAATTAATGTAGATGACGCGAATAACATTACAGTTCAAGACGGCGAAAAAGACCTTGTTCTCAGTGGAAGCGAGAAAGACGGAGGTAAATTCTCTGTAACAATCGACAAGACAACAGGCTATATCACAAACTATACGGTAAATGATGAAGTTTTCTTAAAAGACGGACCAAAACCGGATTATTGGAGAGCAAGAATAAGTAATGATCCGAATTTCAAAGACGGCATAAAAAATGTGGCAAAAAACTTTAAGGTAACAAACTGTAAAGTGGATGCAAAAGACAAAGTGGTAAATGTTCACGTAGAAGGAACGATTGAAGGGATTGACTCTCCGAATACAATCGATTATCAGATTTATGCAAACGGAGATATTGTTGTAACAAACAGTTTTACTCCTGCAAACAATGACGCAGTAGGCGACATCGCAAAAGTCGGTATGAGAATGGTTGTACCTTCTGCATATGAAAATGTGACTTACTACGGAAGAGGGCCACAGGAAAATTACGTGGACAGAAAGACTGGCGCAAGAGTAAGCATTTACAGAGATACGGTCATAAATATGTTTGAAGACAAATATGTAAGACCGCAGGAAAACGGTAACAGAAGTGATGTGAGATGGACAGCATTGACAAATGGCAAAAACGGCAAGGGCATTATGATTGCTGCGGAAGGCACAATGGATATGAGTGCATTACATTACACTTCAGAAGATATTCATAAAACATGGAACGATTTCGGACACCCGCATCAAGTTCCGAAAACAGAAGATGTTGTTCTGTCTGTAGATACGGCACAGAGAGGACTTGGAAACGCAAGCTGCGGTCCCGGACCTTTAGGACAGTATACGTTACAGAAAGGACAGACATATACGCAGACATTTAGAATTACACCGATTACAAAGGCGGCAGCAGATGACAATGCATTTGTAAAAGAAAGAATGGAAAACAGTAAACTGGATGTAAACTCTACAATGCCGATTAAAAACATCACATTAGACGGAAAGGCGTTGTCGGGATTTAAAGCGTCGCAGACAGAGTACACACATCAACTCTTTAACAAAGAAGATGTGAAACTTCCTGTAGTGGACGTTGTGAAAAACGGCGAAGACGTAAAAGTTCAGATTGAACAGGCAACATTAGACAAACCTGTAGCGACAATCCGTGCGACATCGGGATACGGAATTGAAAAAGTTTACACAATCAATTTCAAACTTGTGGAACAAATGTATATCAGTGATATGAACTGGACAGTTGACAAAGCGGGCTACAGTGCAAATATGCGTGATAAATGTACCTGTGGTGCAGAACTTGGCGTATGGGTTGACGGAAAAGCAACTAAATTTGACAAAGGGGTAGGTTCGCATGCACCTTCAGAAGTGACCGTAAACGTAGAAAACTTGGATGCGACAACATTCAAGGCGGTTGCGGGTATCGGTAAAGAACAGAAAGGCAACAGTGACGTAAACTTTATTGTTAAAGTGGACGGCAAAGAAGTATTCCGCAAAGACGGGGTGAAATTTAAGACGTCTGTTCCTGTAAGTGTTGATATTCGAGGAGCAAAAACGGTTTCTCTCATTACAGAAACAAATGGTGCGGACTCAAACGACCATGCAACATGGGCAGACGCAAAACTTGTTCACGAAGTTGTCTTTACGGAACTGGAAAAGGCAATCAAGGAATACGAAACAATCGCAGAACACAGTGCAGACTACTCCGAGAAAACATTTGCTGACTACACAACGGCGTATGAAAGCGGAAAAGCAGTTCTTGACAAAGAGAATGCGAAACAGGAAGAAGTTGACAAAGCGGTAGTGACACTTAATGAAGCAAAAGCAGCCCTTGCAAATGTAGCAAAGTTACGTCAAAAAGCAGAAGAGTACAAAGGGTTAGATGCTAATCTTTATCTGAAAGACAGTTATGATGCACTGCAGAAAGTAGTTGAAGAGGCGTTTGCGCTCGCCGATAATGAAAACGCAACGGCGGAGCAGGTAAATGCAATGATGAAATCTTTGGAAGACGCATTTGCGAAATTAATTCCGTTAGATGAAAATCGTCAGAAACTGATTGATGCAATCAGAGCATTTGAAGAACTGGCTGAGAAACAGGAAGCAGAACAGTGCTACACAGAAGGAAGGTGGAGTGCATACAAAGATTTAATCAATGATGCGAAAGAAATGTTAAACAACGCAGAAGCGACAGCAGAAGAGATTACAGCCCTTGTTGATAAAATCAATCAGGCAAAAGACTCTCTCGTTGACATCAGCGTATTGAGAAAAGTTGTCGCTGAATTAAATTACGATGAAGTAAATTACACGGCGAAATCTTATGCGGAATATGAAGCGCTTGTAAAAGCGGCAGAAGATATTCTTGCAAAAGCAGACGCAACTCAGGAAGAAGTGGATAAAGCCATTGAAGACCTTGGCAAAGAAAACGTAGAAAATATTCTTGTAGACATTTCTGCATTGAAGAGTTTAGTATCTGAAGCGGAAAAACTTGAACAGGAAGATTACGAAGAGGACGCATGGCAGACACTTCAGAATGAAATCGGTAAAGCGAAAGATTTATATCGGGAGGCGACAAAAGAACAGGTTGCAGAACAACTGAAAACATTGCAGGCGGCAATGGATGATGTGAAAGAACCTGACAAACCGATTGATCCTGATCCGGAGCCACCGATTGATCCGGAACCTGAGCCGCCAATCGATAACGGTGGAGGAAACGGAAATGGTGGAAATGGCAGTGGAAGCGGAAATAACGGAAATGGAACTGGCAGTGGAAACGGAAACAGCAGTGGAAGCGGTAATGTAACAGGCAATGGCGGAAGCGGGAACAATACTTCCGGCGGAACGCACGGAGCGGCAAAGACAGGGGATACAACTCCGATTGCCCTTTGGGGTGCGTTATTCGCAGCAGCGGCAGCAGGCATCGCTTGTGTTTGCGCTAAGAGGAGAAAAGAAGACAGATAAATAATGAGGCGGTCGGTATCAATCGACCGTCTTGTTGTGTGTTTGGACAATGTTTTAACAGTTGTGAAAAACCTCTTGACAAGCCTGAGGGGGTATGGTACAGTTGAAGATGCACTATTGTGGAAAATCATGCCCACATAATGCGATGAAAATCGGTGAAAAAGCCGTTTTTCATTGTATATTACGAGGAAAATAACATGAGAGCCAAATAAATATACAAGGAGTGAAACGTCAATGGAGAAAAACAGAATTTGTCCCATCACAAATGGAAAAAGTTCTCGCATGAGCTATTCTAGACAAAAAGAAGTGCTTCAGATGCCTAACTTAATCGAAGTTCAGAAAGATTCATATCAGTGGTTTCTTGATGCCGGATTAAAAGAAGTATTTGAAGATATTTCTCCGATCGCTGATTATAGCGGTCACTTGAGTTTGGAATTTGTTGATTTTACATTATGCGAAGATGATGTAAAGTACACAATTGAGGAATGCAAAGAACGTGATGCAACATATGCGGCACCGCTTAAGGTGAGAGTAAGACTTTATAATAAAGAAACAGATGAGATTAACGAACATGAGATTTTCATGGGAGATTTACCGCTGATGACAAAGACAGGTACATTTGTTATCAACGGAGCAGAACGTGTTATCGTAAGTCAGTTAGTGCGTTCACCGGGGATTTACTATGCGATTGCTCATGATAAGATTGGGAAAGAATTATATTCTTCCACAGTAATTCCAAATCGTGGAGCGTGGTTAGAATATGAAACAGACTCCAATGACGTTTTCTATGTACGTGTAGATAGAACTAGAAAAGTACCTATCACAGTGCTTATTCGTGCGTTGGGATACGGTACAAATGCGGAAATCTTAGAATTGTTCGGCGAAGAACCTAAGATTCTTGCAAGTTTTGGAAAAGATACGGCAGAAAGTTATCAGGAAGGTCTTTTGGAGTTATATAAGAAGATTCGTCCGGGCGAACCTCTTGCAGTGGACAGCGCAGAAAGTTTAATTACAAGTATGTTCTTTGATGCAAGACGTTATGACTTAGCGAAAGTAGGCCGTTATAAATTTAATAAAAAGTTAGCGTTGAAAAACCGTATTACAGGTCAGGTCGCAGCAGAAGATATTGTGAGCGCAATTACAGGCGAAGTACTTGTAGAAGAAGGACAGACAATTACAAGAGAATTAGCGGAAGCAATTCAGAACGGAGCCGTTCCGTTTGTATGGGTGAAAGGCGAAGAGCGTAACATCAAAATTCTTTCTAACATGATGGTAGACTTAGAGAGCGTAGTAGATGTAGATGCAGAAGAATTAGGAATTGCAGAATTAGTATATTATCCTGTATTAGCAGATCTTCTTGAAGAAACAGGCGGCGACATTGACGAATTAAAAGAAGAAATCCGCAGAAATATTCATGAATTAATTCCGAAACACATTACGAAAGAAGATATTTTAGCGTCAATCAACTACAATATCCACTTAGAATACGGTATCGGAACAGATGATGATATTGACCACTTAGGAAACAGACGTATCCGTGCGGTTGGTGAATTGTTACAGAACCAGTACAGAATCGGTTTATCCAGATTGGAAAGAGTTGTTCGTGAGAGAATGACAACTCAGGATTTGGAAGGGATTTCTCCTCAGTCACTCATTAACATCAAACCTGTAACGGCAGCAGTGAAAGAATTCTTCGGTTCTTCTCAGTTGTCACAGTTTATGGATCAGAACAACCCACTTGGTGAGTTGACACATAAAAGACGTTTATCAGCACTTGGTCCTGGCGGTCTTTCACGAGACAGAGCCGGATTCGAGGTTCGAGACGTTCACTATTCACACTATGGAAGAATGTGTCCGATTGAAACTCCTGAAGGTCCTAACATCGGTTTGATTAACTCTCTTGCATGTTACGCAAGAATTAATGAGTACGGATTTGTGGAAGCACCATACCGTAAGATTGACAAAACAGATCCGAAAAATCCTGTTGTAACAGAAGAAGTTGTCTACATGACAGCGGACGAAGAAGACAACTACCACGTAGCACAGGCGAATGAGCCTCTTGATGAAGAGGGACACTTCATTCACAAGAACGTATCAGGTCGTTACCGTGAAGAAACACAGGAATACGAAAAGACAGCGTTTGACTACATGGACGTATCGCCTAAAATGGTGTTCTCTGTAGCGACTGCACTTATCCCTTTCCTTGAAAACGATGACCCGACTCGTGCGTTAATGGGTTCTAACATGCAGCGTCAGGCTGTGCCTCTTCTTATGACAGAAGCGCCGGTTGTCGGTACAGGTATGGAAACAAAAGCCGCTGTTGACTCAGGTGTTTGTATCGTTGCTGAGCAGGCGGGTGTTATCGAACGTTCTACATCAAAAGAAATTGTTGTAAAACAGGATGACGGAATAAGAAAAACATATAAATTAACAAAATTCTTACGTAGTAACCAAAGTAACTGCTATAACCAGAGACCAATCGTTGTCAAAGGTGAAAGAGTAGAGGAAGGTCAGGTAATCGCAGACGGACCGTCTACAGCAAACGGTGAAATGGCGCTTGGTAAAAACCCACTCATTGGATTTATGACATGGGAAGGTTACAACTACGAAGATGCCGTTTTATTGAGTGAAAGATTAGTACAGGATGATGTTTATACATCAATCCATATTGAAGAATATGAAGCGGAAGCGCGTGACACAAAACTCGGACCTGAAGAAATCACAAGAGATATTCCGGGTGTAGGTGACGATGCATTGAAAGACCTTGACGACAGAGGTATTATCCGTATCGGTGCTGAAGTTCGCGCAGGCGATATTTTAGTCGGTAAAGTAACTCCTAAGGGAGAAACAGAACTGACGGCAGAAGAAAGATTACTTCGTGCAATCTTCGGTGAGAAAGCGAGAGAAGTAAGAGATACTTCCCTTAAAGTACCTCACGGAGAATACGGTATTGTTGTAGATGCGAAAGTATTTACAAGAGAAAACGGTGACGAATTATCACCGGGTGTAAATCAGGCAGTTCGTATTTACATTGCACAGAAGAGAAAGATTTCCGTAGGGGATAAAATGGCCGGACGTCACGGTAACAAGGGTGTTGTTTCCCGCGTATTACCTGTAGAAGATATGCCGTTCTTACCAAACGGTCGTCCTTTGGACATCGTATTGAACCCACTTGGTGTGCCTTCACGTATGAACATCGGACAGGTGCTTGAAATCCACTTAAGTCTTGCTGCGAAAGCGTTAGGATTTAACATCGCAACACCTGTATTTGACGGGGCAAACGAGGTTGATATTATGGATACACTTGATTTGGCAAACGATTATGTCAACTTAGAGTGGGAAGAGTTTGAAGCAAAACACAAAGAAGAGTTATTACCGGAAGTTTTAGAATATCTGTCAGAAAACAGAGAACACAGAAAATTATGGAAAGGTGTTCCGCTTTCAAGAGACGGTAAAGTAAGACTCCGTGACGGTAGAACAGGAGAATACTTCGACAGCCCTGTAACTATCGGACATATGCACTATTTGAAACTGCATCACTTAGTAGATGATAAGATCCATGCACGTTCAACTGGTCCTTACTCATTGGTAACTCAGCAGCCGCTCGGTGGTAAAGCACAGTTCGGTGGACAGAGATTCGGTGAAATGGAAGTTTGGGCATTGGAGGCTTATGGTGCATCTTACACATTACAGGAAATCCTGACAGTGAAATCCGATGATGTTGTAGGTCGTGTGAAAACATACGAAGCAATCATCAAAGGTGAAAATATTCCTGAACCGGGTATCCCTGAATCCTTCAAGGTACTTCTGAAAGAGTTACAGTCACTCGGACTTGATGTGCGAGTACTTCGTGACGACAATACAGAAGTAGAGATTATGGAAACAATAGATTACGGTGAAACCGATTTACACTCAATTATTGAGGGAGACAGAAGTTATGCTCCGGAAGGCGAGTCTTACGGAGAACACGGCTTTAGCCAAAAAGAATTTGAAGGCGATGAGTTGGTAGATATTGAAGAAGAACCTGAAGATATCGAATTTGATGAAATTCTTGACGAAGAATAGAAGGGAGTGCCTATATGTCAGCAACAAATAATGAAGCAACATACCAGCCAATGACTTTTGATGCTATTAAGATTGGTTTGGCATCACCTGAAAAGATTTTAGAATGGTCAAGAGGTGAAGTAACAAAACCGGAAACAATTAACTATAGAACATTGAAACCGGAAAAAGACGGTCTTTTCTGCGAAAGAATTTTCGGACCAAGCAAGGACTGGGAGTGTCACTGTGGAAAATATAAGAAAATCCGCTATAAAGGGGTTGTCTGCGACCGTTGTGGAGTAGAAGTAACAAAAGCAAGTGTCCGCCGTGAGCGTATGGGGCATATCGCCCTCGCCGCTCCGGTATCACACATTTGGTACTTCAAAGGAATCCCAAGCCGTATGGGCTTAATTCTTGATATTTCTCCGAGAACATTGGAGAAAGTATTGTACTTCGCATCTTACATTGTATTAGATAAAGGTGAAACAGATTTACAGTATAAACAAGTATTATCTGAACAGGAATATCAGGACGCAAGAGAAAAATGGGGAAGCGCTTTCCGTGTAGGTATGGGTGCTGAATCCATTCAGGAATTGTTACACGATATTGACTTAGATAAAGAATACAATGAATTGCAGGGCGGATTAAAAGGAGCAACAGGACAGAAACGTGCAAGAATCGTTAAACGTTTGGAAGTTGTTGAGGCATTCCGTGAGTCAGGAAACAAACCGGAATGGATGATTTTAAATGCAATTCCTGTACTTCCGCCGGACTTACGTCCAATGGTACAGTTAGACGGCGGACGTTTTGCTACATCTGACCTGAATGATTTGTACAGAAGAATTATTAACAGAAATAACCGTTTGAGAAGACTTCTTGAATTAGGCGCTCCGGATATTATCGTCCGCAACGAAAAGAGAATGCTTCAGGAAGCGGTGGATGCTTTAATTGATAACGGACGGCGTGGACGTCCGGTTACAGGTCCGGGAAACCGTCCGTTGAAATCTTTATCAGATATGTTAAAAGGTAAATCAGGACGTTTCCGTCAGAACTTACTTGGTAAACGTGTTGACTACTCAGGACGTTCGGTTATCGTAGTAGGACCTGAACTTAAAATTTATCAGTGCGGTCTTCCGAAAGAAATGGCTATCGAGTTATTCAAACCTTTTGTGATGAAAGAACTTGTAGCAAACGGAACAGCACACAACATTAAAAATGCTAAGAAAATGGTTGAAAGACTTCAGACAGAGGTTTGGGACGTATTAGAAGATGTTATTAAAGAACATCCGGTTATGTTAAACCGTGCCCCTACTCTTCACAGACTTGGTATTCAGGCGTTTGAGCCAATCCTTGTAGAAGGTAAAGCGATTAAACTTCATCCGCTTGTATGTACAGCGTTTAACGCCGACTTCGATGGTGACCAAATGGCTGTTCATCTTCCATTGTCTGTAGAAGCACAGGCAGAATGCCGTTTCTTACTTTTATCTCCAAACAACCTTCTGAAACCTTCAGACGGTGGTCCGGTTGCCGTTCCTTCACAGGATATGGTACTTGGTATTTACTACTTAACACAGGAAAGACCGGGAGTAAAAGGAGAAGGTAAGTTCTTCAAGAACTTAAATGAAGCAATTTTAGCATATGAAAATGAAGTAATCACACTTCATTCAAGAATTACAGTCCGCGTGACAAAAACACTTCCGGACGGAAGAACAATGAGCGGAAATGTGGAATCTACATTGGGACGTTTCTTATTCAACGAAATCATTCCGCAGGATTTAGGATTTGTTGACAGAAGTATTCCGGGAAATGAACTTCTTCTTGAAGTTGACTTCCTTGTAGGAAAGAAACAGAACAAACAGATTCTTGAAAAGGTTATCAACACACACGGTGCAACAGTTACAGCCGAAGTGTTAGATAAGATTAAAGCAACAGGATATAAATATTCCACAAGAGCAGCGATGACTGTATCTATTTCCGAGATGACTGTGCCGCCACAGAAACCGGAAATGATTCAGCAGGCACAGGATACTGTAGATAGAATTACAAAGAACTTTAAACGTGGTTTAATTACAGAAGAAGAGCGTTATAAAGAAGTTGTAGAAACATGGAAAAACACTGATGATGCTTTGACAAAAGCGCTGTTAGACGGTTTGGATAAATACAACAACATCTTTATGATGGCTGACTCCGGAGCCCGTGGTTCTGATAAACAGATTAAACAGTTGGCAGGTATGCGTGGTTTGATGGCTGATACAACAGGTCGTACAATCGAACTTCCTATCAAGTCAAACTTCCGTGAAGGTCTTGACGTATTGGAATACTTTATGTCTGCGCACGGTGCGAGAAAAGGTCTTTCCGATACTGCTCTTCGTACAGCCGATTCAGGATACTTGACAAGACGTCTTGTTGACGTATCACAGGATTTGATTATCCGTGAAATTGACTGTGTGGAAAAAGGTGCAGAAATTCCGGGTATGTATGTAAAAGCATTCATGGACGGAAATGAAGAAATCGAAAGTTTACAGGAACGTATCACAGGACGTTATGTATGTGAAACAATTTATGATAAAGACGGAAATGTTATTGTAAAAGCAAACCATATGGTTACGCCAAAACGTGCAGAAAACGTTATGAAATACGGTGTAAACAAAGACGGCGGTCCGATTACAGAAGTGAAAATCCGTACAATCTTAACTTGTAAATCACACATCGGTGTTTGTGCAAAATGTTATGGAGCAAACATGGCGACAGGAGAACCTGTTCAGGTTGGTGAGGCTGTTGGTATTATCGCCGCTCAGTCTATCGGTGAACCGGGTACACAGTTGACTATGCGTACATTCCATACAGGTGGTGTAGCCGGTGGAGATATTACACAGGGTCTTCCTCGTGTCGAAGAACTTTTCGAGGCAAGAAAGCCAAAAGGACTTGCAATTATCACAGAGTTCGGCGGAACTGCCACAATTAATGATACAAAGAAAAAACGTGAGATTATCGTTTCAAACAGTGAGACAGGTGAATCAAAAGCATACTTAATTCCATACGGCTCAAGAATTAAAATTCAGGACGGAGCAGTATTGGGAGCCGGAGATGAACTTACAGAAGGTAGTATAAATCCTCACGATATTCTGAAGATTAAAGGTTTACGTGCCGTACAGGATTACATGATTCAGGAAGTACAGCGTGTATATCGTCTTCAGGGTGTAGAAATCAATGATAAACATATCGAAGTTGTTGTTCGTCAGATGTTGAAGAAAATCCGTATCGAAGAAAACGGAGATTCCGAATTCTTACCGGGAACAATGGTAGATGTGCTTGACTTTGAAGATGTAAATGAGAAGTTAATCGCAGAAGGCAAAGAACCGGCAACAGGAGAACCTGTAATGCTTGGTATCACAAAAGCCTCTCTTGCAACAAACTCATTCTTATCAGCCGCTTCTTTCCAAGAAACAACGAAAGTTCTTACAGAAGCAGCAATCAAAGGTAAAGTTGACCCACTGATTGGTCTGAAAGAAAATGTTATCATCGGTAAACTGATTCCGGCAGGTACAGGTATGAGAAAATACCGTGACGTAAATTTGGATACAGGAAAGAAACCGGAAGAGGAAGTTGAGTTAGAAGAAGACTTTGAAGATTTTGACATGATAGAAAATGTGGAAGAAGTTGAAGAGTCGGCAGAAGAACTCGAAACAATAGAGGAATAAAAAACAGGGCCAAGTGATTCACTTGGCTCTTTTTAAAGTAAAGGGAGGAAACAGATGAAAGAACAACAGAAAAAAGAAGTCTGTGTGGAAAACATTTATAAACTGGACGGGAGAGTTCCTGTTTCAAAAGCAATTCCGTTTGGTTTACAACATATTTTAGCCATGTTTGTGGCAAACCTGACTCCGATTATTCTGATTGCAACAGCATCGGGAGTAAGTGAAAAACAGCAGTCGCTTTTATTACAGAATGCTATGTTTATGGCAGGGATTGCAACATTAATTCAGTTGTATCCACTTGGACGTGTGGGGGCAAGACTTCCTATTGTAATGGGAGTCAGTTTTACTTTTGTTACTTTATTGTCTTATATCGGTACGGAATACGGATATGCGACTGTAGTCGGTTCGGTTATCGTAGGAGGTATTTTAGAAGGTATCTTAGGACTTTTGGCAAAATATTGGAGAAAAATCATTACGCCTCTTGTTGCCGGAATTGTCGTTACAACGATTGGATATTCCCTTTTATCCGTAGGGGTTCGTTCCTTCGGCGGAGGTTATACAGAAGACTTTGGTTCTGCAAAAAATCTTATCATTGGAACGGTAACGCTTGTTGCCTGTCTTTTGTTTAATATTGTTGCAAAATCCTTTTGGAAACAGTTGTCCGTATTATTCGGACTTGTAGTCGGATATATTTTATCCCTCTGTCTTGGAGTTGTTGATTTATCGGGAATTTTTGACGGAGGGCTGATTGCCATTCCGAGATTTCTTCCGGTTACGCCTGAATTCAACCTAAATGCGATTATCGCTGTCTTTATTATTTTCATGGTATCCGCAGCGGAAACAATCGGAGATACGTCGGCGGTTGTAGCGACGGGACTTGGAAGAGAAGTAACAGAAAAAGAAATCTCAGGTTCTCTTGCCTGTGACGGTTTCTTAAGTTCGGTAACGGGACTTTTCGGCTGTCCGCCGATTACCTCTTTCAGTCAGAATGTAGGGCTTGTTGCGATGACAAAAGTTGTCAATCGATTTACGATTATGATGGGTGCAATATGTATGATTTTAGCGGGATTTTTCCCACCGATTGCCAACTTCTTCTCATCACTTCCTGAGTCCGTTTTGGGTGGTTGTACGATTATGATGTTCGGTACAATTATGGTAAGCGGTGTGCAGATGCTTGCGAGAGCGGGATTTTCACAGAGAAATGTTATTATTACAGCAATTTCTCTTGCTATCGGAATTGGATTTACAACAGCAAGCGAGGCGGATATTTGGCGAATTTTCCCTCAGATTGTGAGAGATATTTTCGGAGGAAACTGTGTGGCAATCGTATTTGTCGTTTCTATTTTGTTAAGTCTTTTACTTCCGCAAAATATGGAGGTAGAAAAACTGGGACAGTAGTAAAAAAGGAAGTGTAAAAATGAAAAAACAGATGTCGGAATCAATCAGACTGGGCATAGTTCTCGCCATAGCGGGAGGATTTATGGATGCCTATTCCTATATGTGCAGAGGAAAGGTCTTTGCAAACGCACAGACGGGAAACATTTTATTGCTCGGCATTCATTTGTCGGAAAAAGAATGGAATATTGCAGTAAGGTATGCTGTTCCGGTAGTGGCGTTTGCGGTGGGAATTGCACTTTCTGATATGATACGGCTTAGGCTAAAAGAAAAAAGCCTTCTCCACTGGAGGCAGATTTCTATTTTAATCGAGGCGATTGTGCTGGCGGGGGTATGTTTTATTCCACAAAAATATAATCTTCCGGCAAACAGCCTCACTTCCTTTGCCTGTGGCATACAGGTGGAAAGTTTCCGAAAAATTCACGGAAACGGAATTGCGACAACAATGTGTATCGGTAATTTGCGGAGTGCAACACAGAATATGTGTGAATACTGGCACACAAAAGAAAAGAAAAAATTAAAAAAAGGTTTTCTCTATTACGGAGTGATTCTATGCTTTGTTCTTGGGGCAATACTGGGAAATGTATTCGTTGAGGTGCTGCGGGAAAAGGCGATAGTGATATGTTCGGGGATTTTGTTTATCGGATTTATTATGATGTTCGTAGATTGGGAGAAAAGCAGATAAAATATATAAAGACCGTTGGACGATGTTCCAATGGTCTTTTTTTGACTATTCTTAATCTTTTGGAAACAAAGAGAAAAATATGGCGTTATAAGAAAAGAAGAATTAAAAGTTGTGTAAATTGAACAATCATAAAAAAACAGAATATAAATTTTGCAAGCAGACAATGTAAATAAAAAAGTTATATTT
>Snoopy_p2__coassemble_844_pt1 | contig 19230 bp, 18 predicted proteins | sample Snoopy_p2__metabat2_low_PE_038 | metagenome-assembled genome bin Snoopy_p2
GCTTGGAAAGGCGTTAATCTCAGTTCTTTGGAATATTATTCCGATGTATCTGTATGATATTTTCAGTTCCGCAATCCATTTGATTGGCGGCGGAGTTATCGGTATCAGTATCATTATTTTAGGAGTATACTTCCTTCGCAAACGTGACGAAGCGGAAGAACAAGAAGAATAGGTAAAGCATATGGAATTGACAACACTTTGTTATATTGAAAAAGAGGACAGTTATCTGATGCTGCATCGCGTCAGCAAGAAAAATGATGTAAATAAAGATAAATGGATTGGAGTGGGCGGACATTTTGAAGCGGGGGAAAGTCCGGAGGACTGCCTACTGCGAGAAGTAAAAGAAGAAACAGGACTGACACTTACGTCTTATCGCTTTAGGGGAATTTTAACATTCCTGTTCAATGAAAATGAAGCCGAATATATTTGTCTTTATACTGCAGACGGTTTTGAAGGAGAAATGAAACCGTGTGATGAGGGAACGCTTGAGTGGGTGCAGAAGAGCAAAATCTCAGAATTGAATTTGTGGGAGGGGGATAAACTTTTCTTTGAATTACTGGAGAAAAATGAACCGTTTTTTTCGATGAAACTGACATATCAGGGAGATACGCTTGTTGATTGTGAGTTGAACGGGGATAAGATATTGACGAAAAGAGAATAAAATGTGTCGAAATTGTGAACGGGGACGTAGTGAAATTGAAAAAGACTACGTCCCCGTTCACAATTTTTTCACATTTAGATTATCTTCGTTGTCCATTTTGTGCAGTCCCAAACTTCGTTTACCACATCTCGATAGAATTCGGGTTCGTGGCAGATAAGCAGGACGCTTCCGCGGTACTCCTGAAGTGCGCGTTTTAATTCGTCTTTTGCGTCTACATCTAAATGGTTTGTAGGTTCGTCCAAAAGCAGTATATTTGTTTCGCGGTTGATAAGTTTGCAGAGGCGTACTTTCGCCTGCTCTCCACCGCTTAGAACACGCACCTGACTTTCGATATGCTTTGTTGTCAGACCGCATTTTGCAAGGGCGGAGCGTACCTCATATTGAGTGAAAGAAGGAAATTCGCTCCAAATTTCTTCGATACAGGTTGTTGTATTGTTCTGTGCGGTTTCCTGCTCGAAATAACCGATTTGTAGGTTTTCCCCCAATTCAACGGAACCGTTAAGCGCAGGAATAAGACCGAGAATGCTTTTTAGCAGTGTCGTTTTTCCGATACCGTTTGCACCGACAAGGGCGATTTTTTGTCCGCGCTCCATAGCCAGCGTGAGCGGTTTGGAGAGCGGTTCGTCATATCCGATAACAAGGTCTTTTGTCTCGAAAATATATTTTCCCGGAGTGCGTCCTGTTTTAAAGTGAAATTCAGGTTTCGGACGCTCGGCGGCAAGTTCGATCATATCCATTTTGTCCAGTTTTTTCTGACGGGACATTGCCATGTTTCTTGTGGAAACACGTGCCTTGTTTCGTGCGACAAAGTCTTTTAATTCGCTGATTTCCTGCTGCTGACGTTTGTATGCCGCTTCTAATTGTGCTTTTTTCACTTCATAAACTTCTTGGAAATGTTCATAATCGCCAACGTATCTGTTTAATTGCTGATTTTCCATATGATAAATAATGTTGATAACTTCATTTAAAAATGGTATATCGTGGGAAATAAGGATAAACGCATTTTCGTAGTCGATGAGATAGCGTTTCAGCCAGACAATATGGTCTTCATCTAAGTAGTTTGTAGGCTCGTCTAATAAAAGAATATCCGGTTTTTCTAATAAAAGTTTTGCGAGGAGGACCTTTGTTCGCTGTCCACCGCTTAAGTCTGTTACATCTCTGTCCAATCCGATATCCAATATGCCAAGAGCGCGGGCGACTTCCTCGACTTTGGCGTCAATGACATAAAAGTCATGTAAAGTCAGAGTATCCTGAATACTGCCGAGTTCGTCCATTAGTATCATCATTTCTTCTTCATCGGCATTGCCGAGGGAATCGCAGATATCATTCATTTTCTGTTCCAATTCAAAAAGATAGGCAAAGGCGGATTTCAACACATCTCGGATTGTCATTCCTTTTTCCAAAACTGTGTGCTGGTCGAGATAACCTACACGGACATTTTTTGCCCATTCGATTTTTGCTTCGTCCGGCTGTAATTTGCCTGTTACAATATTTAAAAAAGTAGATTTTCCCTCTCCGTTTGCACCTACAAGACCGATGTGTTCGCCTTTTAATAAACGGAAGGAAACGTCCTCAAAAATAGCACGGTCACCGAAACCGTGTGATAAATGTTCAACGTTTAATATGCTCATAGATAACTCCTTAATGTACATTCGTTTTCTATCCTATTTTACATGATAAACGTCTTTTTGTCATCAGGAATTATGTAAATGAGGACACCCGAAGGTGTCCCGATATACTATCTCATTGTTCCCTGTGTCAAAACGGATTTGACGTGCTGTTTTTCTTCGGCTGTTGCTTTGGCAGCAGGAACATAATAACTTTTTTCACGGGCAATGTGATAAAGTTTTTCCTGTGACATTTCACATTCGTTGCGAAGTTGTTTTAAACATTGTTTTAATTCTTTGTTTTCTGTTTGCGGAATCATTTCCCCAAACATTTTTAATTCACCGTTTACGCCTACAAGGGCATCGGATACCATTGTTTTCTCGTCCATAATTGTCCTCCTATAAGAATTTTAGCAATTCCTGTTTGTTTTTCATTGCACTGTCAGCGCTGTCCTGAAAAAGTTTTTTGATTTCAGGGTCCTGTGCAAAAGATGCGTAGTCAGTCATTTTGCAGTGGGTTGTGGAATATCCGCCGACAAGGTGGCGAAGGTTTTGTAAATCCAAAATTGAGATGTCTTCCATTGTGTTTTCCTCCTTAATATATAGTCATTATCTGACAAAGGTAGTATGGCTTATTTAAGAAAAACTATTCACTCATCAGTCGGGAAGTGTGAATGAAAGCCGAAAATAATTTTCGCATGGCAGGTGTGGAGCGGTACATTGCTTCAGGATGCCACTGGATGCCGACGGCAAAAGAATAGTCGGTAAGTTCAATTCCTTCAATAATTCCGTCAGAGGTGTGGGCGGAGGCGATAAGTCCTTTTCCAGTCATATCCACAGCCTGATGATGAAAACTGTTTGTAAAAATGATTTTTCCGACAAGCCTGTGCAGGAGAGAACCGGATTTTACAATTACCTTATGATTGATGTCTTTTCGGGCAGAATGCTGCATATGATTGATGCAATCTTTTTGTTTTAGAGAAATATCTTGACAGATTGTTCCGCCGCAGGCAACATTTAACAATTGCATTCCTCTGCATATGGCTAGTATAGGTTTACCGCTTAAAAGAACGTTTCGCATAAAACGGAGTTGAAAAATATCGAGGGTGATGTCCGTCTTTCCCAGTTTGTCCAACGGTTCCTGCCCGAAAAGAAGCGGGGTAATATCTTCGCCTCCACAGAATAGAAAGCCGTCGCAGAGGGAAATATATTCGGAAATGGCAGTGTTTGATTTTACGAGAGGAACGATTAAGGGAAGCCCGCCGGAATAGCGGACGGATTGAATATAAGCATTTGTTACGAACTGTCTGTTCTCTGTGAGTCCGCAGACAATAATGGCAATTTTAGGTTTCATGTTGTTTCTTTTTCCTTTTTTGTATAGTATATACCATAAGCGAAAAAACATACCGGAGGAAAGGATAATGGAAAAATTAATTGATTTGCACTGTGATACGATTTGGAGATTAACGGATGCCGGAGAAAAAGTTACGTTGGGGAAAAATTCTTTCTGTGTAAATATAGACGAGATGAAACAGGCGGGAACAATGGCTCAGTTTTTTGCCTGTTTTGTAGATGCAAACTGGTTTACTAAAGAGGAGAAATACGAAGAGGGTTACGTCTGTATCAAACAAATGATCAAGCGTATGCGAAAAGAAGTGGGCGATTTTTCGGAACAGATTGCATTTGCAAAAAGCGGAGAGGAGATAGAAGAAAATAGAGGGAACGGAAAAATCTCCGCAGTTCTCACAGTAGAGGAGGGCGGTGTATTAAACGGAAAAATAGAACGTATAGAAGAACTTTATAAAGAGGGAATCAGACTAATAACCATTTTATGGAATTATGAAAATTGTATCGGCTATCCGAACAGCAGGAAATCCGAAATTATGGGAAAAGGATTAAAACGGTTTGGGTTTGAAATTGTGGAGAAAATGAATGAGAGAGGAATGCTTATTGATGTGTCGCATTTGTCGGACGGAGGTTTTTGGGACGTACTAAAGACAAGCAGATATCCGGTTGTTGCGTCACATTCAAATGCGAGAGAAATTTGTCCCCACCCGAGAAATATGACGGATAAGATGATAAAGGCGCTTGCCGAAAAAGGGGGCGTTATCGGAATAAATTTTTATCCGGATTTTATCAGGCAAAACGGAAGAGCCTGTGTGGAAGATGTGGTGACACATATTCGTCATATCGTAAGTGTAGGGGGAATGGACAGTGTATGCATCGGAACAGATTTTGACGGGTTCTCGGGAGAGAGCATAGAAATAGAGAGAGCAGGGCAGATGTATTTGCTTTATCATGCCCTGAAAAGAGTGGGATTTACGGAGAAACAGATAGAAAAAATCCGTTGGGAAAACGCAATGCGTGTAATAAAAGAAGTGATATAATTGTAATATAAATGTAACAAAAAGTGTGTTGACAGTGCTGCACACTTTTATTAAAATATAAGTGTACTAACGGTAATAGTACACGCTAAACGGTAGAAAGGAGAAAATATGATTGCAATTGATTATCAAAATAGAAAGCCGATTTATGAACAGATAGTAGAAAAATTTCAAATGCTGATCCTAAAAGAAATTTTGCCTTCAGGAAGTCAGATGCCGTCTGTGCGTTCTTTGGCAGTAGAACTTTCTATCAATCCCAATACAATTCAGAAAGCATATACAACTCTTGAACAGCAGGGATATATATATTCTATAAAGGGGCGGGGAAATTTTGTCGCGGAAAGCACTGAGTTGAAGGAGCAGAAAAAGAAGTCCTTTTCAGAGAAGATAAGACAACTTGTTATGGAAGGAATCGAACTTGGAATTTCTCAAAAAGAATGTGCGTATATGTTTGAGAACTGCTGGAAGGAGGAGAGTTGTTCATGATTGAAGTGCGAAATGTCTGCAAAGCATTTGATGAGATTAAGGCGATAGACCATGCGACAACGAAGATTATGGAAGGACAGATTTTTGGTCTTGTCGGAAGTAACGGAGCGGGGAAGAGTACATTTCTCAGAATGCTAAGCGGGGTATTAAAGGCTGATGAAGGGGAGATATTGATTGACGGAAAGGGCGTTTATGAAAATACAGAAGTAAAAGAAAATATTTGCTTTTTATCCGACGTTGCCTATTTTCCGGCGAATGCAACAGGGAAAATTATGCGTGACTATTACGCGATGTTTTATAAGAATTTTGATACTTCCCAGTTTGATAAATTGGCAGAAAAGTTTCAGCTGGATATCTATCGAAAAATCAGTACATTTTCAAAAGGAATGCAGAAACAGATGTCCATGCTGTTGGGAGTGTGTACAAATACAAAATATTTGTTTTGTGATGAAACATTTGACGGTCTTGATCCGGTTATGCGTCAAGCGGTAAAAAGTCTGTTTGCCTCAGAGGTAATGAATCGAGGATTTACACCTATTATTGCTTCGCATAATCTGCGTGAGTTAGAAGATATTTGTGACAGTATAGGACTTTTACATAAAGGTGGAATTTTGTTTACAAAAGATTTGGAAAATATGAAATTTCATATTCATAAAGTGCAGTGTGTTATTACAAATCCGGTGAAAGAAGAAAGGCTTCTTGCGGAACTGGATGTGCTTTACCATGAGAAACAAGGTTCTGTTTTAAGTTTTATTTCAAGGGGAACAAGAGAAGAAATTATGGAAAGAGTTGAAGAAAAAGAGCCTGTTTTCATGGAAACCGTGCCGCTTTCTCTTGAAGAAATCTTTATCAGTGAAATGGAGGTGGAAGGATATGATGTCAAAAATTTCCTATTCTAAATTGATAAGGGAGGATATAAAGAAAAGGGCATGGCTTTTACTTCTGTCCATTACTGTTTTTGTTATCATTATTCCCATATTAAGCGCCATTCAGATAGAAGGGGTATTGCCGGGAGGAGTAAGCAGCACTTATACGAATTGGAAAGATGTCCAGAGTTGGTTTGTGACAGAAATGGGATTTTCTAACAAATATATATGGTTTGCCATTTGTGCAGGAGGAATTTTAAGTGCGATAACTTCCTTTTCTTATCTGCACTCAAAGAAGCAAATTGATTTTTACCATTGTCTTCCGGTAAAAAGGGAAACGTGGTATTTTGTAAACTGTATAAGCGGAATCGTTCAGATTATTGTGCCATATGTTATCGGTTATATTTTGATGCTGATTATCGGAGGAATGAAAGGGGTTGCAAGTCCGAAGCTTATTCATCAGAGCGGTATTGTTATGGGAATCACGATACTTATCTTCTTGTTGATATATGGGACAACATCTTTGGCTATGATACTTACGGGAAAACTTCTTGTAGGTATGCTTGGAGCAACAATATTTCTGATGTGGGGTTCTGTAATTGTGGCATTGAAAAATTATACAATGTTACAATTATTTGAGAACTATATGACGGAAGAAACGGTGGTAGGTTTTGTTGAAAACATGATAGGCGGTGGCGGCTGGTATTCCCCTATATTGATTTGGGAAAGAATAAAGAATTATAATCATTTAGGAAAATCGATGTTTCCGATTGTTATGGCGATGATTTTGGCAATTATACTTATTTTTACTGTAGGACTTTTCGCTTTTAAGAAAAGAAGAATGGAAAATGTAGGAAAAGCCATTGTTTTTTCAAAAGTAGAATCTCTCGTACAGATTGTTATTACAGTGACGTCGGGAATGTTTTTTGCCGTTATCGTAAGCAGCCAAAATCAGGTAAAAGGAATGAAAGTCGGCTGGATGTACGGTATAGCGATGATTTCCGTAGTAATTATTTATGGTGTGATTTCTTTTATTTATCACGGAGATATACGGATGCTGTTTCAGAAGAAGATACCGCTTTGTATCTGTATGGCAGTAACACTTGGCACTTTGACAATAGTCAGATTTGATGTTTTGGGATATGATAAGTATATGCCGGATAAGAACAAAATTAAAATGATGGCGGTAGACTCTTATGATGTAAATTATCTGTTGAATTATCGAAGCCAGTGGGAAAATTTGGATTACAAGGGGCAGTTGGCAAAATTAAAAACAGAGGAGTTTAATGATATATATGATTTAATAGAAGAAAGTGTTCGTGGAAAAAATGATGACGATACAGAGAAATCAATTATCAACGTCGGTTATTATCTGAACAGCGGAAGAAAGGTTTATAGGAGTTATCAGGTTGATGAAGAAAAACTGTTTCGCTGTATAGATAAAATGATGTTGGACGAACAATATAAAAGTGCAGTGTTAAACGTAGGGGAGATAGATGCGTCTAAAATAAACAGTATTCATTTTGAAAATATAAGAACGGAAAATCTTCCTCTTCAATTAAATGAAAAGGAACGGGAAGATTTATTTGATGCCTATTGTAAGGATATGGAGAAATACCCTCTGTCGGAGATTGTAGATGGAGAAATAGTAGGCAGGTTGTACTGCAAAGGGCATGGAGAAGAGCGTGTTTTATATGTTTTTGAAGAATATCAAACCTTTATTGATACATTGAGAAAATACTGTGAAGTTCCTAATAAAATTACACAGCAAGAGGTAAAATCTATTACGATAGAGGATTACAGAAAGCCGAACAACATGAAAGATATAACAATCCAGCCGGAAGACACAGAGAAGATACAAAGTATATTAGACAGTCTGACTTATACGGAGATTGGAACATCCAGTGGAGAAACAGAACCAAATCTTTATGTTACGGTTGTCACGGAAAACGGAATTACAAGTGCTTTTATAAAGAAAAATGAGATACCAAAATTTTTAAATGAATAAAGAAAAGGGGAATACAAATGAAAAATACAAGGGGAAGAAAACGTAGAAATAGAAGACGGATAATACTGATTTGCAAAATAGTGATTTGCCTTGCAATTTGCGTGGGAGTAGTATTTGGACTGAAAGCGGCGGCAGAAACGGTTTTACGTAAAGAAAGTAAAATAATTTTAAAACCGGTAGACACAGAAATGCGGGAAGGGGAGAAAGTACCGGAAATTAAAGCCAATATCACAGTAGAAGGAGATCAGGAAACGGTATTGGATAAAAAATCGGGAAAAACAGTGGGAGATTTAACTGCTGAATTAAAAAGGGGAGAAAATTACGAGGTCGTTTGCGGGACAGACGGAAAGACAGAAGGAAAATTTTCGGTGAAAATTGTTCTGAAAAAAGAGATAGAAAAGAAATTGCAGGAGGAATGGAAAGGAAAAGTATCCATTCAGACGGAAACTTCCACTCTGCTTGTGAAAAATGCTATGGGTGATTGGGAAGGTAAGAAATTTAAAAAGACAGACGGACAGTATGCCGTGAACGAATTTTTGAAATTAAAAGACGGAACATACTATTTCGATGAAAACGGGGAGAAAGTAACAGGAAAGAAGACAATAGGTATTAAAGAATGTGTATTTTCGGAAGAAGGAAAATTGCAGTCAGAGAAATTTGTCGGAATAGATCCGTCCAAACCAATGATAGCGCTTACATTTGATGACGGACCGGGAGCGGAAGCGGGAAGAATTTTAGATGTATTAGAGAAATATAACGCTCGGGCAACATTTTTTATGGTAGGACCTAAAGTAAATACATATCCGGAAACCGTAAAAAGAATTGCAGAATTAAACTGTGAGTTAGGCAATCACTCTACAAATCACCCAAAATTGACGAAATTGGATGCGGCGGGTATCCAAAAAGAAATACAGACAACAACAGATGCCATAGCAAAAGCGACAGGAGGAAAGAAACCTACTGTTATGCGTCCGCCTTTTGGAGCGGTAAACGAAACGGTAAAACAGACAGTAGGACTTCCGATTATTATGTGGTCGGTGGACACGTTGGATTGGAAGACGAGAAATACACAGGCAACTATTGACAGTGTGTTAAAGAATGCAAAAGACGGAAGCGTTATTTTAATGCACGATATTCATAAACCTTCGGTAGATGCCGCAGTGCAGTTGATTCCGAAATTGATTGAAAAAGGGTATCAGTTGGTGACAGTAAGCGAGTTAGCCGAGGCGAGAGGAATCCATTTGGAAAACGGTGTAAAATATTCTCAGTTTTACCGATAGAGAAAAAGATTGTGCAGTTTTGCACAGTCTTTTTTGATGCTCTCGAATAGAAAGACAACGTATGGACATAATATGTTAAAAAGAAATATTTTGGGAGGCTTAATGTATGGTTGGATTTCTTATCGCTTTGCTGTCGGGGGCGTTGATGAGTGTGCAGGGTGTGTTTAATACACAGGTAACGAAAACAACGGGAATGTGGGTGTCGAATGCGTGGGTGCAGTTGACGGCATTTTTGTTTTGTGCAACGGCATGGTTTTTGGCAGGCAGAGACAATGTGATGACGATTGCGAAAGTTGAACCGAAATATGTTCTTCTCGGCGGTGTGATCGGAGCGGGAATTACATGGACGGTTATTAAAAGTATGGAGCAGTTAGGACCGGCGAAAGCGGTACTGCTTATCGTTATTTCTCAGTTGATTATTGCCTATGTAATTGAACTGCTTGGATTGTTTGGAGTAGAAAAGCAACCGTTTGAGTGGAGACGTGTAATCGGTATGATAATTGCCCTTGTGGGAGTAGGAATTTTCCAGTGGAAGTAGTTGCATTTAAAATAGAAATTCGTTACAATATGAATGTCTAAGCATAGAGGGGTATTGTAATTCAAAGGAAGAATTACAAGGAGGATTTATGCGTAGAAAGATATATTATTATTTGGGAATTTGTATAATGATTTGTATACTTGCCGGCTGTCAGAAGAAAGAAACGGTTCAACTTGAAGAGGTGACAAAAAAGGAAGACACAAAAGAGAAAGAAACCGTTTCAGAGAAAGTACAGGTCGTCTATGTGTGCGGTGCGGTAAAGAAACCGGGAGTTTACAGACTGCCTGCCGGAAGCCGTATATATGAAGCCATTGAAATGGCGGGAGGCATGACGGAGCAGGCGGATGAAACGGCGCTGAATCAAGCGGAAAAGGTAAAGGACGAGGAACAGATTTGTGTTCCCGAGAAGACGGTTGAAACGAAAGAAGGAGAAACTTCAAAGGAGAGCGTACCGATAGATGACGGCAAAGTGAATTTGAATACGGCAACGGAGGAAGAATTAATGACGTTGACCGGTATAGGGCAGTCTAAGGCGAAAAGTATTATACAGTATAGAGAAGAAAAAGGGAGATTCAAGTCAATCGAGGAAATAATGGAAATTGAAGGAATCAAAAGCGGAGTGTTTAATAAAATAAAAGAACAGATTGTAGTGAGATAAGGGAGAATGTTATGGAAAAAAAAGTTTTGGTTGTAGATGACGAGAAACTTATTGTAAAAGGAATCCGCTTTAGTCTTGAGCAGGACGGCATGAAGGTGGATTGCGCATATGACGGAGAAGAAGCGCTGGAAAAGGCAAAAACAGAAGAATACGATTTGATTCTGTTGGATGTTATGCTTCCTAAATATACGGGATTTGAAGTGTGTCAGATGATAAGAGAATTTTCGGACGTTCCTGTTGTCATGCTGACGGCAAAGGGCGATGACATGGATAAGATTTTAGGTCTGGAATACGGTGCTGACGATTACATAACAAAACCGTTTAATATACTGGAAGTTAAGGCACGTATTAAGGCAATCATGCGCCGTACGGGTAAAAGCGAAAAACAAAAAGAAGATAAAAATATTATCTTGAAAAATGATATGAAGATTGACCGCCAAAGCAGAAGAGTTTATGTAGGCGGAAAAGAAATCAATCTGACAGCAAAAGAGTTCGATTTACTTGAACTTTTGGCGACAAATCCGGATAAAGTATACAGCAGGGAAGAACTGCTCAATATCGTTTGGGGATATGAATATCCGGGTGACGCAAGAACGGTTGACGTTCATGTCAGACGACTTCGGGAGAAAGTAGAGCCAAATCCGAGCGAGCCGAAGTATGTATATACAAAGTGGGGAGTTGGTTACTATTTTAGGGGTTAAGGAGAAAATGAAAAACAAGTTTTTCAAAAGTTTGCGGTTTCGCATTCTTTTGCTGCTTGTTATCTTTGGAATTATTCCATGTGTGATTCTGAAATCGGCAATTTTGAATAATTATATTGACAGAACCGTGTCCGCGCGAACGGCAGAAATTCAAAATCAATGCACAATTCTATCGAATCAGTTAAAAAGTTATAACTATTTGATTGATGCCAAATCTGAAGTAATCAATGCAGAAGTGACACAACTTTCCAATATTTACAACGGACGTATTTTGGTGATTAATGATGAATTTCGGATTGTAAAAGACACATACGAACTGGAAGAGGGCAAGACGGTTGTTTCGGAAGATGTTCTGAAATGTTATCAGGGAAAAGGAACAATCTATCACGACAGAAAAAATCATTATGCCGAGGTAACAATACCGGTTAAAGACGGAAAAAAAGTTGTGGGTGTTATTTTAATGAGCGTTTCAACGGATGCGATTTTAAATAATCAGGCAGAGTTGGAAACGAAAGCGACAATCATTGTCATTACAATGGCACTGATTATTTTACTTTTGGCATTTGTTCTGTCCGCACTTATGGTAAAACCTTTTGCGAGAATTACAAAGTCGATTGAAGATGTAAATGAAGGATATGATTCAGATAATCTGCACGAGGACGCTTACACGGAAACAACTTTGATTTCGGAGGCGTTCAATAAGATGCTTGGCAGATTAAAGATAGTTGACGACTCAAGGCAGGAGTTTGTATCAAACGTTTCCCATGAGTTAAAGACACCGCTGACCTCCATGAAAGTACTTGCAGATTCTCTTTTGGCACAGGAAAATGTTCCGGTGGAATTGTATCAGGAATTTATGGGCGATATTGCGGAAGAAATTGAGAGGGAAAATAAAATTATCAATGATTTGCTTTCCCTTGTTAAAATGGATAAAACAACGATGAATTTAACTGTACAGTCGGAAAATATCAATGAACTTGTGGAGCGTATTTTGAAACGTCTTCGTCCGATAGCGGCACAGCGAAATATTGAACTTGTGTTTGAGTCTTTTCGACCGGTGACGGCAGAGGTGGATGAGGTGAAGTTGACGCTGGCTCTGTCAAACCTTGTGGAGAATGCGATTAAATACAATAAAGACGATGGCTGGGTACACGTTTCTCTGAATGCAGACCATAAATATTTTTATGTGAAAGTGGCCGATTCCGGAATTGGAATTCCGAAAGAGGATACGGAGCATATTTTTGAAAGATTTTATCGTGTGGATAAATCACATTCAAGAGAAATCGGCGGTACGGGACTTGGACTTGCCATAACCCGAAATGCTATAGTGATGCACAGAGGTGCGGTAAAAGTGTACAGTGAAGAGGGCGAGGGAACAACATTTACTGTTCGCGTTCCACTCACTTATGTAGTCTAAAAGAGGGATAGTATATGAAAAGGCAGAAAATAATAGTAATAATAGGCGTATTCATGCTTGTGTTTTTGTCGGGCTGTCAGTCTAGGGAGGAAAAAGAAGGGAAAGGTCCTTTCCTCTATTATGTAAATATGGAGGGGACTGCACTGGAAAAGGAATCTTATGAGATAAAGGAAAAGACTCCCGAAAAGGCAGTCGATAAAATACTCGAGAAATTAGCGGAGCCACCGAAGAATATCGAAGTAAAAGCCTCCATTCCGTCAAAAGTGAATATAAAAAAAGTGGAAGTAAAGGCAAATGAAGTTCATATCTATATGAATGAAGAATATGAAGAACTGGAAGAAGTGGAGGAAATTCTTTGCCGAGCCTCCATTGTGCAGTCGCTGACACAGGTTGAGGGAATTGAAAAGGTGGCTTTTTATATCGGTGAAGAGCCGCTGAAAACAAAAAGCGGGGACATTGTCGGATTTATGAAAGCGAACTCTTTCGTACAGGATACGAAAAATGCATTGAAATCAAGTCAGCAGACCACATTAACGCTGTTTTTCCCAAATGAAAAAGGGGACGGGCTTATTTCGGAAAAAGTGAATGTGAGGTATTCGGGAGATACATCTATAGAAAAACTGGTTATTGAACAGTTGATGCGGGAACCCGAAACGAGCGGGGCGAAGCAACTTTTATCTCCGCAGGTGAAGGTGCTGAATGTATCTATAAAAGACGGCATTTGTTATGTAAACTTTGACAAACAGTTTTTGGAGCAAAAGTATGATGTTGATCCGAGAGTGACGATTTACGGTATTGTCAATTCGTTAATCAGTAACGGAAAGGCGAGCCGTGTGCAAATTGCGGTGGAGGGGAAAACATCGGTAAAATTTCAGGAGACGGTTTATCTGAATGAACCTTTTGACAGAAATATGGAATTAGTAGAGTAAACAGAATGAGAAAAAGACCACTTTGTATGATTTGTACTGTGGTTATAATTATGCAGATTTTTTTGCTCGCGGCGGGAATACGGAGAATAGTTCCCGCCACAGAGCCGTTCAATGCTTTCGAGGGAGAGCAGGTTAATGTATCGGGACAGATTTATCGAAAAGAAAAAAGTTCTAACGGGCAAATCTTATATCTAAAGGATGCTTCTGTTCAGCATCAAAATCACAAATTAGAGAAAATAAAAATAACGGTCTATGACAAAGAAAATAAAAATGTAGCGCTCGGTAATCGGGTTTTTGTTTCGGGAACACTGCGTTTTTTTGACGTGCCGAGAAATTTTGGAAATTATCATCAAAAGTTTTATTATGAAAAGCAAGGGATTTCTATGTCCGTTTTTTCGGGGAAATTAAAAATGCTGTCAAGGAAAGTGTGGAAAGTAAGAAATCAGTTGGCGGTATTTCGGGAGAAATGCCACCGGATTGTATGTGAAACTTTAGGTGCAGAAAAAGGCGGAATGATAAGCGCTATATTATTGGGAGAAAAAAGTGAAGTAAATTCAAAGTGGAAAGAATTATATCAGGTGAACGGAATAGGGCATATTTTGGCAATATCCGGTCTGCACCTGTCCTTTATCGGAAATCTTTTCTATAGCGGTTTACGGAAAGCGGGAATGTCCTGTAAAGCGGCGGGAGGAGTAGTCGGATTTTTCCTTGTGTTGTATACAGTGATGACGGGGGCGGGAGTATCTACACTCAGGGCGCTTATTATGTTTCTTATAAAAATCGGGGCAGATATAGCGGGACGGGTATATGACCTGCCTACAAGTCTTAGTGTGTCTGCTGCCATAATTGTCTGTTGGAGGCCACAGTATGTTTTTGACGCGGGATTTTTACTTTCGTTCGGTGCGGTTTTGGGGATTATTTTGCTCAAACCTGTTTTGGAAAAGTTATTTCCCTGTGAAAAGAAATGGTTGGAAAGCATTTATTTCAGTTTGGCAATACAATTGTTTTTATTTCCGATTACACTTTATTTCTTTTTTGAAGTGCCAACCTATGCACTGTTTTTAAATATGATTGTTATTCAGCTTATGCCGTTTCTGCTCGGTTTGGCGTTTTTCGGGGTGACGGTAAGTTTCCTTTGGCAGTCCTTTGGCGTATGGATATTAAAGGGCAGCGGAGTTTTTCTGACGTTATATAATCGGTTGTGTGAGGCAGTGATTGAACTTCCCAACCCAAGAATAGTTTTCGGAAAACCGAAGTGGCAGCAGGTAGTACTCTGTTATCTGTTTTTGCTTCTTTTTATCCTATATATGCAGAGGAAAGAAGAGAAAGTGGAGAAAAGATACAGAAAAATAGGGATTTTTCTTTGTATTTTTCTGTTTGTCATTCCGCATCATTTTTCTAAAGGACAGTTGGAGGTGACAATGTTGGACGTGGGGCAGGGGGACGGTATTTTTATGCGAGGACCTACCGGAGTGACCTATTTTATTGACGGGGGCAGCAGTGATGTAAAAAATGTGGGAAAATATCGGATAGAACCCTTTTTGAAAGCGAAAGGGGTGGAAAAATTAAACTATGTTTTTATTTCTCACGGAGATTTGGACCATTTAAGCGGAATAGATGAGATGCTGGAAAGGCAGAAAACGGGTGTGGCTATTGAAAATCTTGTCCTACCGCCAAAGGCGGTGTGGGATAAAACGTTGACGAAATTATCGAATAAAGCGTTGCGATATGGAACAAGAGTATTTGTTTTGGAGAAAGGCAGGCAACTTGTGGAGGAAAAGTTGACATTAGAATGTATTTTTCCCAATGACGCTTACGAGGGTGAGATAGGAAATGCAAGTTCTATGGTACTTTCCTTACAGTATGGCGAATTTGACGCATTATTTACGGGAGATGTGGAAGGAGAGGGGGAAGAACTATTGCAGGAGGAAATAAAGAAAACATATGATGTGTTGAAGGTGGCGCATCACGGCTCGAAAAATTCTACAAAGGAAGAAATTTTGAATAAGGTGCAGGCGAAAATCGGATTGATTTCAAGCGGAAGGAAAAATTCTTACGGACATCCTCACAAAGAGTTGTTGGAAAGACTGGAGAAAGCAAAGGTAAAAGCATACGGAACGAAAGAAAACGGAAGTGTGACGATAAAGACAGACGGACAGAAAATGGAATTAGAGTGTTATTTATTTTCCTTGCAGAAAAATTAAGATTTGATTATACTGGAGAGAGAATATATGCGAGGTAAAAAAGATGAAAAGTCTGAATGAAGATTTAAAGACGGGAAATTTGAAGCAGGTTTATCTTCTGTTTGGGGAAGAAAATTATTTGAAAAAACAATATAAGGACAGGTTGACAAAGGCGATTGTTTCTGACGGAGATACAATGAATTACGTTTACTATGAGGGAAAAGGAATTGATGTGAAAGAGATTATCTCTTTGGCGGAAACAATGCCCTTTTTCAGTGAGCGAAGATTGATTGTCATTGAAAATTCGGGCTTTTTCAAAAATGCCACACCCGAACTTGCGGAATATATGAAAGATATTCCCGAAACAACCTATTTCGTTTTCGTAGAGAGTGAAGTGGATAAAAGGGGAAAACTTTATAAGGCGGTTAAAGATAAAGGAAGAATTGTGGAACTGGCACGACAGGATGAAAAGACACTTGTACGCTGGATTTACGGAAATGTAAAAAAAGAGGGAAAACAGATTACGGAGTCATCGATTCATTATGTATTGTCTAAATGCGGAACGGATATGGAAAATTTGCAGAAAGAAATGGAAAAACTGTTTTGCTATACTTTAGATAAGGAAGTTATTGAATTGAGGGATATAGATGCAATCTGTACAACGCAGATTACAAATGAGATTTTTGATATGGTAAATGCGGTTGCGGAGAAAAAACAGAAAAGGGCGTTGGACAGATATTATGATTTGCTCGCGTTAAAAGAACCGGCAATGCGGATTTTGTATCTTCTTTCCAGACAGTTCAGACTTCTAATGGAAGTAAAAGAAATGACAGGACAAGGATATGACAAGAAGTCGATTGCCTCTAAAGCAGGCTTGCATCCTTTTGCAGTTGGAAAATATATAGAGCAGTCAAGAAGATTTTCGCAGGAAGAATTGCGAAGTATTCTAGAGGAGAGTGTGGACATAGAAGAAAGGGTAAAAACAGGGCGGTTACAAGATGTGCTGGCGGTGGAACTTTTCATTGTCAAATACTCTTCAAATAGTGTATAATAATCAATTAGATTAGAGTAATTGGAGGAAAAAACGTGGCAGGAATAGAACAGAGTAAAATACGAAATTTTTGCATTATTGCACATATAGATCACGGTAAGTCAACTTTGGCGGACCGTATAATTGAGAAAACAGGACTTTTGACAAGCAGAGAGATGCAGTCGCAGGTTCTCGACAATATGGAACTGGAAAGAGAACGTGGAATTACAATTAAGGCACAGACTGTCCGTACGGTTTACCGTGCAAAAAACGGCGAGGAATATATTTTCAACTTAATTGATACGCCGGGACATGTGGATTTTAACTATGAAGTATCTAGAAGTCTTGCTGCCTGTGACGGTGCAATTCTTGTAGTAGATGCCGCACAAGGTGTTGAGGCGCAAACATTGGCAAACGTATATTTAGCGTTAGATCACGACTTGGACGTTATGCCGGTTATCAATAAAATCGACTTACCGAGCGCAGAGCCTGAAAGAGTAATAGAAGAAATAGAGGACGTTATCGGAATTGAGGCGGAGGACGCACCGCGTATCTCGGCGAAAACAGGATTAAATGTAGATGATGTTCTTGAGCAGATTGTAGCAAAGATCCCTGCACCGACAGGGGATGCCGATGCACCTTTACAGGCATTGATTTTCGACTCCGTATATGATTCATATAAAGGGGTTATCGTATTTTGCCGAATTAAAGAGGGAACGGTGAAAAAGGGAACAACTATTCAGATGATGGCAACAGGAGCGAAAGCGGAAGTTGTGGAAGTCGGATATTTTGGAGCAGGTCAGTTTATCCCTTGTGACGAGTTAAGCGCAGGAATGGTTGGTTACATTACTGCCAGCCTCAAAAACGTAAAAGACACACGTGTGGGCGATACAATTACAAATGCGGCAAATCCTTGTAAAGAGGCGCTTCCGGGATATAAGAAAGTACAGCCGATGGTGTACTGCGGTATGTATCCGGCAGACGGGGCAAAATATCAGGATTTAAGAGATGCTTTGGAAAAACTACAGTTAAATGATGCGGCGCTTCAATTTGAACCGGAAACATCTATTGCGTTGGGATTTGGTTTCCGATGCGGATTTTTAGGTCTTCTTCATTTAGAAATCATTCAAGAACGCTTGGAGAGAGAATATAATTTAGATTTGGTAACGACAGCGCCGGGTGTTATTTATAAAGTGCATAAGACAAACGGTGAAGTTATCGACTTAACAAATCCGTCAAATCTTCCCGATCCTGCGGAAATTGATTATATGGAAGAACCTATGGTAAAAGCGGAAATTATGGTTACTTCGGAATTTATCGGGGCAATTATGGACCTTTGTCAAGAAAGACGAGGCGTATATCAGGGAATGGAATACATTGAAGAAACAAGAGCGGTTCTTCATTATCATTTGCCGTTAAATGAAATTATTTATGACTTCTTTGACGCATTAAAATCACGTTCGAGAGGATACGCTTCCTTTGATTATGAAATGCTCGGTTATGAAAAATCAGAATTGGTTAAATTGGACATTCTTATTAATAAAGAAGAAGTCGATGCGCTATCGTTTATTGTATTTAGCGGAAGCGCGTATGAACGCGGAAGAAAAATGTGTGAAAAATTAAAAGAAGAAATTCCGAGACAGTTGTTTGAAATACCGATTCAGGCAGCGGTAGGAAGTAAAATTATTGCAAGAGAAACAGTCAAAGCTATGCGTAAGGACGTACTTGCAAAATGTTACGGAGGAGATATTTCCCGTAAGAGAAAACTGTTAGAGAAACAAAAAGAAGGAAAGAAAAGAATGCGTCAGGTCGGAAATGTAGAAATTCCGCAGAAAGCATTTATGAGTGTATTGAAACTGGACGATAAATAACTTGAATTGGGGACGTAGTAAAATTGAGAAATGCTACGTCCCCAATTCAAGTTTACCCTGTCCCTTTTTGGAGGAAATGAAGATGAGAAGAGATTTAGAATTATATATTCACATTCCGTTTTGTGTAAAAAAGTGTGCCTACTGTGACTTTTTGTCAGGACCGGCGGACGCGGACACGATAGAAAAATATGTGCAGGCGCTTATCCGTGAGATTGAGTCGGTGAAAATCGAAACAGAAAAATACAGAGTGGTCACTGTTTTTGTGGGTGGCGGAACGCCGTCTGTTTTAGAGGGAGAACAGATTGAGCGGATTTTTTCGGCAGTCAGAGAAAGATTCGGACTAGGTGAGGCGGACGAGATCACGATTGAGGCAAATCCGGGTACGGTGACGAGAGGAAAATTGCAGTCGTATAAGCGTGTGGGGATAAACCGCATCAGTTTCGGTTTGCAGTCTGCCAACAATGAAGAGTTAAAGATGCTCGGAAGAATACATACATATGAGGAGTTTTTGGAAAGTTACCGTTTGGCAAGGGAAGAGGGTTTTACAAATATCAATGTAGATTTGATTTCAGCCATTCCGAAACAGACATTGGAAAGTTGGAAGAGAACGG
>Snoopy_p2__coassemble_902_pt1 | contig 18183 bp, 18 predicted proteins | sample Snoopy_p2__metabat2_low_PE_038 | metagenome-assembled genome bin Snoopy_p2
GTGACAGGATTCGAACCTGCGACCTCCTGGTCCCAAACCAGGCGCTCTAGCCAAACTGAGCCACACCCCGATGTAAAGTTTTTTGCTGTCATCTCCGTGACACAATGGTTATTATATATGCTGCTATAAGAAATGTCAACAACTTTTTTTATTTTTTTCACATTTTTTTATTTTAGACTTTTCCAACACTAAAATCGACACCCGAAAACCGCCTATTTACAAGGAGTTTCGGGATTCTATGCCGATTTAAGTTTTTATTCATTTCATCATTTTTTAAATATAGTGCAGTTCATATTCTACGGAATTATCTTCATGAATTTCCATAATAATATAACTTGCTCTTCGTCCTTTTTGTCTCGGATAAGAGAGGCTTCCCGGATTTAGCACGGTAATCTTCTCGCCAATATCAAGATAAGGTATGTGCGTATGTCCGAACATAACAATATCCGCCCCTCTCGAAATTCCCTCTTCTTTAACTCGTTCCGCTCCGGCGTACACATAATAATAATGTCCGTGCGTCATAAAAATTCGATGATTTCCTAATCGAATTTCCTCTTCCTTATTTAATCGTGAGAAAAAATCATTATTTCCTGCGACAATCCGTACCGGACAGTCTGCAACGGCTTCGATATAATCTTCCCCACCTTCCACATCGCCCATATGCAAAAGTAAATCAATTTTCCCCGCCTGTTCTAATGCCATGTCTAAATTTCTATGTAATCCGTGTGTATCACTTACAATCAAAACTCTCATTTTATTATCCCAACTTTTTCTCCATAATCGTGCGCATAGCACGAAGTGCTTTTCCTCTATGACTTAATTCATTCTTTTTCTCTGGCTCTAATTCTGCCGTAGTACATTTATATTCCGGTAAATAGAAAATCGGATCATATCCAAATCCGTTTTTTCCCACTATTTCGTGACCGATAATACCTTCAATCGTACCTCTTGCCGTTTCCACCGTTCCGTCTGGAAATACACAGGCTATAACACATACAAAACGTGCAGTACGTTTTTCGTCCGGAACTCCTTCCAAGCGATCCAATAACATCTGATTTTTAATATCATAGAAAGTGTCCACTCCCGCATATCGAGCCGAATAAATTCCCGGCTCTTTATTCAGATAATCGATTTCCAGCCCCGAATCATCAGCCAAAACAATATCACCTGTCATTTTTGCAATGGCAGTTGCTTTGATAATCGCATTTTCCTCAAATGTACTTCCGTCCTCCACGATGTCAATATCAATTCCCGCCTCTTTCATCGAGCGAATCGGCATTCCCAAATCCGCTAAAATCATACGGATTTCTTTCATCTTATTTTCATTTCCCGTAGCAAATAAAATTCCGTTACTCATTTGTATCCTCCTTCTGTTTTTTCGGTGGTTTCGGTCCTAAAAACTGGTAAAAATATGTTTTTAACATACCGTTATAAATTTTTCTGTTTTTGTCGGCTTTACGACCAAAATATTTCTCCGTATCTTCATAACTCGTAATCATATACGCAGACCAACTGTCTAACTTTCTGAAACTTTCTCCAAATTCTCCATATAACTGTGGCAAATCTTTCTTTTCTTCCAACCTTTCCCCATAAGGCGGATTTGTAATGATGAAACCATATTTTTTCGGATGACGCAGATCTTTAACTGCCCTCTCCTGAAAATGTATCAGATGCTCCACTCCTGCCTCTCTCGCATTTTCTCTTGCTGCCTTAATAACAGCTTTGTCAATATCGTAACCTTGAATATCAACTTCAATATCATCGTTCACTAAATCATTCGCCTCATTAACCGCATCATACCATGCTTTCTTCGGTATAAAGTTTGTCCACTCTTCTGCTGTGAAGGAACGGTTCATACCCGGCGCAATGTTCGCCGCAATCATCGCCGCCTCAATCGGAAATGTACCGCTGCCGCAAAATGGATCGACAAAAATTCTATCTTTTTTCCACGGTGTCAGCATAATAAGCGCTGCCGCCAGCGTTTCTGTAATAGGGGCTTTGCTGGATAACTGTCTATATCCTCTTTTATGTAAAGAAACACCCGATGTATCCAATCCCACCGTTACAATATCCTTTTTGATAAATACACGGACAGGATAAGACGCTCCGCTTTCCTCGAACCAATCCACATGATAATGTTCTTTCAAACGGTTTACCATTGCTTTTTTCATAATAGATTGAATATCTGAAGGGCTGAATAATTTACTCTTAACGGACGCAGCCTTCGTAACCCAAAACTTGCCGTCCTTAGCAATATACTTCTCCCATTCAATCTGTTTTGTCTTTTGAAATAATTCTTCAAACGTAGTCGCTTTAAACGAGCCTACTTTCAGCAAAACCCTTTCCGCCGTTCTTAAGAAAATATTTGCACGACAAATGGCTTCCGCATCACCGTAAAACGAAACCCTCCCATCTTCCACAACGGAAATTTCATATCCCAAATCCTGCACTTCTCGTTTCAGTACAGATTCCAGCCCGAAATGACAAGGGGCAATCAACTCTATTTTTTCCATATATACCTCCAATTTTCTCTACTTCCTATATTATTGGAAATTGCCTTATATGTCAAATGGGGACGCCATATTTTTAGCGTCCCCACCTGAAAATTAGTTGTTGTCATACTCGCTTGACTGTGCGTTGTTCATTTTGTTTTTTGATGCATTTGTGTTCTTGTTTGAAGTTTTGTTTTTCTTACTTTCGTAATCCGCCTCTGATGAATATGCGTTTTTTGTTTTGTTGTTTGTTGCATTTGTTTTTGCCATTGTTACTTCCTCCTCATCCTTTTGTTTCTCAAAATACATTTTGTAAATCGTATTGTACTTTGATTACACAAGTATTATATCTTTAAATTACCGTTTCTATTCATTACATAAAAAATAAGAACCTTAACTTTTTTTTAAGTTTTTCTTGCTTTTTTTACCATTTTATATTATACTAACCCATGTAGAAATTATTTCTACAACCCCTTATTAATTATTTATACTCCCCTCGAAAGACCGATAGCTCCCCTATCGGTCTTTTACATCATAAGAGAGTATAATATGTGCTATGGAAAGACGGCAGGTCATATCTAAACGATACAACCTGCCGCCTTTTTATTTCTTTTTGAAAAGTTTAATCAAAAACATAACTGCCAAAAACGGTATCAGTATAGGCAATACCAATCTCACCACACCGACTAAAAGTGTTCCGATAAGAAATCCAAAACCTAAAACGATAAGAATAAGCAGCAACTTCTTCCACCATGTGTCCAAACCGAAAATATGTACTTTATTTTGCTGTTCTTCGCATCGGTTCACATTATCCTCCACTGTACCTTCATATGTCTGTTCACCGCTCGGAGATTCAATTAAAGTCTTGGCAATAATCCACGGATCTCCCAGTTCTTCTATAACTTCTTTTTCCGTTCTTCCCTTTTTTACTTCATCTTCAATATATGTCTTGTAGTACTGTATATTGTCTTTTATCGCCTGTTCACTCATATTTCCTTCGAGGGCTTCCCGAAGACTGCTTAAAAACTTATTGTGATACATTCTCTAACTCACTTTCTTTTATACTTCAAACATTAAGTCACCATAAGATGGCATCGGCCAAACATCTTTCGCCACTATCATCTCTAATTTATCCACAGGATCGCGAAGTGCCTGCATCGCCGGAGATACTTCCTCGTAGAACCAAAACGCCTGCTCTTTTCCTTCCTCTTTTTCCTGTGCCTCATTTGTCACTACACCCAGTTTGACAAGCGCTTCTTTTGCTTCTTTTAACAGTCTTGAAACTTCATTTAAAACTTCAGACTGTACTTCCGCATCCGCTCCCGCTTCTCTTACGGCAATAACCGTATCTGCCAACTGTTTTGTATATTTTACAACGGCGGGAAGAATATGCTTGCTTGCAATATCAATCATGGCTCTTGCCTCAATGTTAAGGGCTTTCGCATATGTTTCATACTGAATTTCTGCACGGGATTCCAATTCCGCTCTCGTAAATACGTTGAATTTTTCAAATAATTTTACTGCCTTGTCCGAAACCATAGCATCAATGGATTCCACCATTGATTTCAAATTCGGAAGTCCTCTTCTCTTTGCCTCTTCCACCCATTCTTCAGAATAGCCGTTTCCGTTAAATACGATTCTCTGATGTTTAATCGCATATTCCTTAATCAAATCGTGTACTGCCAAATCAAAATCTTCCGCTTTTTCCAAAATATCGCAGGCATCACAAAATGCATCCGCTACGATTGTATTGATTACAACATTCGGTGCAGCGACAGAATCTCTTGAACCTACCATACGGAATTCAAATTTATTGTTTGTAAATGCAAACGGAGATGTTCTGTTTCTGTCCGTTGCATCTTTTGCAAGATTTGGAAGAGTACGCACACCTGTTTCTAATTTTCCCGATTTCAAACTATGTGTAGCAGAACCCGTAGATACAAGTTGCTCTAATACGTCCTCCAACTGTTCTCCTAAAAATACGGAAATAATTGCCGGCGGCGCTTCCGCTGCTCCTAAACGGTGGTCGTTTCCCGGATCTGCTGCGGACTCTCTCAATAATTCCGCATATGTATCCACCGCTCTTAACACACACATTAAGATAAAGAGGAACTGAATATTTTCGTGAGGAGTTTTTCCCGGCTCTAATAAATTCTTTCCGTCATCTGTTGTTAAAGACCAGTTATTGTGCTTGCCCGAACCATTTACCCCCGCAAACGGTTTCTCATGGAGAAGACAGTGTAACCCGTGTCTTGCCGCTACTTTTTTCAACACTTCCATAATTAACTGATTATGGTCTACCGCCACATTGCACTGTGCGTAAATCGGCGCAAGTTCGTGCTGTGCCGGTGCAGCCTCATTGTGCTGTGTCTTTGCGGAAACACCCAGTTTCCATAATTCTTCGTTGACATCTTTCATATACGCCGCAATTCTCTCGCGAATACTTCCAAAATAATGGTCGTCCAACTCCTGTCCCTTAGGAGGCATTGCCCCAAACAGAGTTCTTCCCGTAAATACTAAATCTTTTCTTTTTAAATATTTTTCTCTGTCAACCAAGAAATATTCCTGCTCCGGACCTACTGATGCAATAACTCTCTTCGATGTTATATTTCCAAATAAGCGGAGCAAACGCAGTGTCTGCTTGTTTAACGCTTCCATAGAACGAAGCAATGGAGTTTTCTGATCGAGTGCCTCTCCTGTGTATGAGCAGAATGCTGTCGGAATACACAAAGTCGCCCCGCCTGCATCCTGACGCACAAATGCCGGCGATGTACAATCCCACGCCGTATATCCTCTCGCCTCAAATGTGGCGCGAAGTCCTCCTGACGGAAATGAAGATGCATCCGGCTCTCCTTTAATCAATTCTTTTCCCGAAAAACTCATAAGAACTTTCCCATTAGGCATCGGTGCGGAAATGAAAGAATCATGCTTTTCAGCAGTTACCCCCGTCAAAGGCTGAAACCAGTGTGTGTAGTGCGTTGCACCTTTTTCAATAGCCCATTCTTTCATCTCATGTGCGATAACATCCGCAGTTGCGAGATCTAACTCTTTTCCGTCCTCAATCGTTTTCTTTAAATCCTTATATATTTTCTTAGGCAGTCTTTCCTGCATAACTGTATCATTAAATACATTTTCCCCAAAAATCTCTGCTACATTAACGAACTCGTTCATTTTCTCCTCTTCCTCCAACGTATACGCAAATTTACTTATACGATACCCTACTTTTTTTCTTTTTGCAAGGTTTTCTTCGCGGAAAAAGGGATAGAAAAAGAGATGCGGTCTATACCACATCTCCTTCTGTTCGTATTATTCTTATGCTCTGTTTACTGAACCGAATAATTCCATTTTTTCTTTTACTGTTGCTTTGATTGCTTCAAAACCAGGTGCTAATAATTTACGAGGGTCAAATCCTTTACCTTCTAAATCTTTTCCTGCTTCAACATATTCACGAGTTGCTGCTGCAAATGCTAACTGACATTCTGTGTTTACGTTGATTTTAGATACACCTAAATCGATTGCTTTTTTAATCATATCAGCCGGAATTCCTGTTCCGCCGTGAAGAACTAATGGAAGTTCTCCTGTCAACTGCTGAATAGCATCTAATGTTTCAAAACTAAGTCCCTGCCAGTTTTCAGGATATTTACCGTGAATGTTACCGATACCTGCTGCAAGGAAATCAATTCCTAAGTCTGCTACCATTTTACATTCTGCCGGATCTGCACATTCTCCTGCACCTACAACTCCGTCTTCTTCTCCTCCGATTGAACCAACTTCAGCTTCAAGTGACATTCCTTTTTCTTTAACGATTGCTACCAATTCTTTTGTTTTCGCAACGTTTTCTTCGATTGGGTAGTGTGAACCGTCAAACATAATTGATGAGAATCCTGCATCAATACATTTTAAACATCCTTCATAACTACCGTGGTCTAAGTGAAGTGCTACAGGTACTGTGATGTTTAATTCTTCTAACAGTCCGTTTACCATTCCAACGATTGTTTTATATCCACCCATATATTTTCCTGCACCTTCTGAAACACCTAAGATTACAGGTGAGTTGTTTTCCTGTGCTGTAAGTAAGATTGCTTTTGTCCATTCAAGGTTGTTGATATTGAACTGTCCTACTGCGTAGTGTCCTGCTTTTGCTTTCTGAAGCATATCTTTTGCTGATACTAACATAATTCCATTCCTCCGTTTGTTTGTCTATTTTTAGAATAAGATAATTATACCCCAATTTTTTGAAAATGGAAACCCTAAATTCGGTTTTCCAATTAGATGACAAAAGAAACGGAAACGTTTCTGCATATTTTGTGCCTTAGTACCAATAATTTCTATATATAAAAAACTGCCAAATTTCTTCTTTAAGAAACTTGACAGTTCAATCAATGACTCCAAGGGGAATCGAACCCCTGATTCCAGCGTGAGAGGCTAGCGTCTTGACCGCTTGACCATGGAGCCGTTTTTTCGTACTTGTATATTATAGAACATTTCTTTCTAATATACAAGTACAAATTTTAAAATCATACATTTTTCTATGAGGAAAAATATATTGAACTTTTCTTACTTCTATTCTATAATAATAGCAAGAGAACAACCGCCACAAGTGGTTGACCTTTAGGTTGAAAAATAACTGCCCGCATATTCGGTCAAAAACAGGGGCAGTTATTTTTTATGCTTGTCTATGTAGGCAAGCAGTGTAATGATAAATATTCCAAAAGAAATCATCAATGATAACGCTTCAAATACTGTCATTAGCACCACCTCCCTTCCTTTCAAAATTATAAAAGTCGGAAGGTCAACGCTCCTGTTACGGTTGTTCTATGATTACTTTACCACTTCTTTTTCTGTAGAACAATTCTTTTCCACTTCCATAATACATTTTTGTAACTGTTGTATAAAAATTTCCACTCTTTTTTTATTTTATCATCGTCCAATATCCCTGCACGAAAATAAACAATACAACAATCGGTAAAATAAATGTCAAATAGAATTTAACCGCCTTATTTTTAGGAAATTTCAATCCTGCTCCCGCATTCGCTTCTTTCAGGAAATTGTCCCAGCCCCAGCCATATCTCGTTACACAGAATAACAGATAAACAAGTGAACCGAGTGGAAGCAGATTGTTGCTGACAATAAAATCTTCCAAATCCATAATATTTTTTCCGGCAACCGTAAAAGCAGACCAGTCTGTCATTCCAAGCACACACGGAATTCCTAAAATGATAAGCAAAACACCGTTAATGAATGTGGATTTTTTCAATGACCAGCCCCACAATTCCCTAGCACAGGTGATTACATTTTGGAACACCGCAATAATTGTAGATAATGCTGCAAAGGTCATAAATAAAAAGAATAGTGTTCCCCATAAGCGTCCGCCTGCCATTTCATTAAACACATTTGGCAGCGTTACGAAAACAAGTCCCGGTCCTTCACCCGGATTGATACCAAAAGCAAAACAAGCCGGAAAAATAATCAATCCTGCCATGATTGCCACGAATGTATCTAACAATGTTACGCTGATTGCCTCACCTGCCAGCGTTCTCTCTTTTCCGATATAACTTCCGAAAATCGCCAATGCACCGATACCGATACTCAATGTAAAGAAGGATTGTCCCATTGCCGCAAATACGGTTGTTCCAATTCCCACCTCTTTCATTTTACTTAAATCCGGTTTCAAATAGAATGAAAGTCCCTCCATTGCATTCGGAAGTGTTACCGCACGGATAACAAGTATAACCATAATGAAAAATAGGCTGACCATCATTGCTTTCGTAATTTTTTCTACCCCTTTTTCCAAACCAAAGGAGCATACAATTAAACCGATAACCGAAATAAGCAGCATCCAAAACAGCATCTCATTTCGATTAGATGTCAATGCTGCAAACACATTTGAAATTTTCTCTGCATTTGCTCCGACAAACTCTCCCTTTGCCATTTTTACAAAATAGGCTATCATCCAGCCGCCGACTGTTGTATAGAACATCATCAGCAGATAATTTCCGGCAATGGCAAAATATTTATGAACGTGCCACTTCGTCCCTCTCGGTTCAAGCACTTCATAAGAACGGGCAACACTTTTCTGACTCGCTCTTCCTACCGCAAACTCCATAATAACAATCGGCAAACCTAAAATTACTAAAAAGAACAGGTAAATCAGTACGAACGCCCCACCGCCGTACTGCCCTGTTATATATGGAAATCTCCATACATTTCCCAAACCGATTGCACACCCCGCCGAGATTAAAATAAATCCTAACCTCGAAGAAAACTTTTCTCTCTTCTCCATATGTATTCTTCCTTTACTCCTCTTTTATTTCCCCCGGATGCGCCATCAATGATGACTTACACTCCGCATCAACCATAATCTGTAATTCTTTTTGAGCATTTCTGACAACAACATGATCATGCTCGCCTCCAAATTCCCCGTCAAGCGTCCATGAAATTTCTTCTAGAGATTCAAATATAACTTCCTTTGTTTTAAAAGAATACATATATTTTGAATCCTGCTGTTCTGACACAAGCGCAAGAATAATCCCCTGCAACTCTAAAGGATTTTTGGGGCTTTTAATCAATGTCGCTTCAAATTCCCCGTCATCAAACACAACACTTTTTCCAACCATGTTTTTAAATCCGCCCACAGAACGGGAATTTGTCACCATGCCGAAAATAAAATCATCTTCGATAGTTTCTCCGTCATGGGTCACTTTAATATGATAAGACGGTATATTAAACAAACGCTTTGTGCCTTCCAGCACATAGGCTAAATGCCCAAGAACATTTTTTGCCTCCTGCTTTGTCTGATAAGAAACATCTGTAAACAGACCAAACGCCGCAATATAGACAAAAATATCCTTATTAAATCTTCCCACATCACACGAAAACACTTCTCCGTTTACGGCAACATCGGCAGCCTTTAACAATTCTCTCGGAATATGAAGACTTTTTGCAAAGTCATTTGTTGTCCCTGTCGGAATATAGCCGATTGGTATTCTGTTTTCTCTCTGCATCATTCCTGTTACAACTTCATCAAGTGTCCCGTCTCCTCCGCTGCATACAAGAAGGTCATAATCTCCTGTAAAATGAGCCACCTTTTTGTAACCGTCCCGATATTTCTGTGTCGGGTATACCGTCACCTCATATCCCGCTTTTACAAAAATATCAAAAATATCCGACAACTTTGGTTTCAACAATCCTTTTCCTGCATTCGGGTTGTAAATAAATAATAATTTTTTCATACTTACCCTCCTTATATTTCAAAAAAGATTGCGTCAAGACGCAATCTTTTCTATCTATTTTCCTGCTACTAAAAGTTCCTTCATCTTCTCAGTTGCCATAGTTTCATCGTCGCCGTCCGCAACTACTGTAAGTTCATCGCCTGATGTAAGCTGAAGACTCATCATCCCCATAATACTTTTAGCATTAATTTTCTTTGTTCCTACTTCAATAAATACCTGACTTTTAAATTCATTCGCCACCTGAACTGCCTTCGCTGTTACTCTCGCACAAATACCATCTTCTGCCTGAATCGTCACGGGTTGCTTAATCATAATGTACCTCCTTGTTTTCTCTGAGTTTATCGGCAATTTCTCCCAATTTTCTCAGACGGTGATTCACTCCTGATTTTCCTACCGGAATGGTGAGCAAATCCCCCAATTCCTTCAATGTTGCTTCCGGATATTCCAACCTTGTCAATGCCACATCTCGCAGGGCATCAGATAGATTTTCCAATCCGATTGTATCACGAATATATACGATGTCCTCCACCTGCTTGACCGCTGCGGAGACCGTCTTATTAATATTCGCTGTTTCACAGTTTACCTTACGGTTCACTGTATTACGCATATCTTTTAAAATACGCACGTTTTCAAACTTCATCAATGCAACGTGTGCTTCTATGATATTAAGAAGGTCTGCAATCTGCGCACCCTCTTTGACGTACACAACATAAGATTTTTTTCGCAGTATCACTTTCGCATCAATTCCAAAACTATTGATTATCTTCTGTAACTGCTCTGCCTTTGCCCGAACAGCACAGACAATTTCAAAATGATATGATTTCTCCGGATCGCTTATAGATCCTGATGCCAAAAATGCACCTCGGATAAACGCCCTCTTACAGCAATACTGCTGAACGATTACATTTTTCACAATAGAAAGTTCCTCGAAAACTTCCCCGTCCTTATTAATCAACTTTGTTGCCTGAAGCACTTTTATTGCGTCTTCATGCTTTTTCACAATTATCCAGTACGAAACGCTCTGCCTGATAAGATTTTTCCGCACGGAAATTTCAGTTCTTATATTAAATGTTTTTTCCAGTAATGTAAAGCACTTTCTTGCAACAATCAGATTTTCTGTATGTATTTTTATCGCATAACGATTGTCACTGTCAATCATAACACTTCCGCACATACTTATCAACGCAGAAAGTTCCGCAATCTGACAATGCCTTGCCGCGCTTATCTGTCCGCCTAACTCTTCTTTAATTTCTCCCGAAAACGACATTTGCCACCTCTGTTTACACCTTTCTGCGTGCATCTTTCTCAATATCCCGATGCTCAATTCTGACACCATACTGATTTTTCTCTTTGAAATAATCATACAGGGCATTTGCCAATGTAACCGAGCGGTGTTTCCCTCCTGTACATCCTATTCCGATAACCAGTTGATGTTTCCCTTCCGTTATATAATTCGGTATCAAAAATTCGACCATATCTTTCAATTTCTGCAAAAATATATCTGCTTTCCCGTTGCTCATCACATAATTCTGCACTTCTTTTTCATTTCCCGTTCTGGGACGAAGTTCTTCTATATAATACGGATTTGGGAGAAAACGAACGTCAAATACCATATCCGCATCATTTGGAATACCGTATTTAAACCCGAAAGATACAACTGTTAAATATAAATTTTGATACTCCTGATTGTCTACAAAAATTTTCTGTAAAGCCTGTTTCAATTCTCTTGTAAGCAAAAGGCTTGTATCAATAATATAATCGGCTTTCTTTTTAATCGGTTCGAGAATTTCTCTTTCTCTCTGTAAACCGTCCCCGATACTTCCCTGAGCGGTCAGAGGGTGGGTTCTTCTCGTTTCTTTATAACGCTTTACCAGCACACTGTCACTTGCATCCAAAAATACAATTTCACAGTCAATCCCCCTTAACATTTCCTCCAGTTCAGAAAATTCCTGTCCTCCCCGAATATCTAATCCCAAAGCAATTTTATTAAATTCTGCCGTCTGTGCTTTTAACAGTTCCGCCAATTTAGGAAATAGCGGAATCGGCAGATTATCTACACAAAAATATCCCACATCTTCCAAAACTTTCAGCGCCGTACTTTTTCCTGCTCCCGACATTCCGGTTACAATTACTACTCTCATTTTAAAATTCTCCCAGTTTCTTCACTTCCGGCTCAAGTGTAACACCAAATTTTTCTTCCACTTTAGCCGATACTTCTCCTATTAATTCTGTCACATCTTTCGCAGTAGCCTGTCCTCTGTTGATAACAAAGCCACAATGTTTCTCGGACACCTGTGCATCTCCTACCTGAAATCCTCTAAGTCCCGCCTGCTCAATCAACTGTCCTGCAAAATGCCCCTCCGGTCTTTTAAATGTGCTTCCGGCGCTCGCATATTCAAGCGGCTGTTTTGTCACTCGCTTCTCTCGAAGTTCATTCATATACGCTCTGATTTCATCCGGATTTTTCTCTTTCAACCGTAGAACAACTTCCAGAACAATGTATCCTTTTCTTCCAATAATACTCGTTCTATAGCCCAGTTCTAATTCTTCTTTGCTTAATGTAAGAAATTCACCCTCCTTTGTAAGTACAGTCACTTCCTCTAAAACATCTTTCATTTCTCCGCCGTAAGCGCCCGCATTCATCACAACCGCACCGCCTAAAGTCCCCGGAATCCCTCCGGCAAACTCAAGACCTGTCAGTCCGCTTTTACATGCCTCGCTTGACACTTTTACAAGCAGCGCACCCGCCTGTGCCTTTATTCTTGTTCCCGATATCTCAATTTTATCCATTTGTTTATATAAACGGATAATTACGCCTCTGTACCCTTTATCTCCTACCAAAAGGTTACTTCCTTTTCCAAGTAAATAAAACGGTATCTCCATTTCATTACAAAGGCAGATAACTTTCTGTACCTCCCCCATATTTTCGGGGCAGACAAAATAATCTGCCGGACCACCGATGCGGAAAGTCGTATGTTTACTCATCGGTTCATTCGTAAAAACTCTATCTTTATCTATAATTTCTGTCACTCTATCTAAAAAATTTTTATTCATAACTATCTCCTAATATTTATACCCTATATATTATCAAAACGTTTTTTTCCATGATACACTAATCCTCCTCTAAATTCAATGAACTCTTGCAAATTCGTCAAAAATACGCTATATTAAAAATACTATTTATTTTTAATTTTTATTTTAAGAAGGAGTGAAAAACAATTGGACTCGAGTGTCGTCGCCCAAAGTATCGTTTTAATTATTTTACTTATGCTTTCTGCATTTTTTTCATCAGCAGAAACATCGCTTACTACCGTCAACCGCATACGAATGCGTTCATTGGCAGAGGAAGGAAATAAGCGTGCCAAAAAGGTTATTCAGATTACCGAAAATTCCGGCAAAATGTTAAGTGCCATTCTTATTGGTAACAACCTTGTAAACCTTTCCGCATCCTCTATCACAACAAGTATTGCCTATGTGTTTGGTGGTTCGGCAGTTGCTATTGCTACAGGTATTATTACCCTGTTAATTCTTTTATTCGGAGAGATTTCTCCTAAAACGGTGGCAACAATTCATTCAGAAAAACTTGCATTAGCCTATGCTTATCCGATTAGTTTTCTTATGAAAATTACTACACCACTTATTTTTATCGTAAATAATTTATCAAATATTATTCTGTTTATTTTAAGGGTGGATCCTAATGCAAAAAATGACTCCATGACCGAGAGTGAACTTCGTACAATCGTAGATGTAAGCCATGAGGACGGTGTCATTGAATCTGAAGAAAAAGAGATGATTTATAATGTATTCGATATGGGAGATGCAAAGGCAAAAGATGTTATGGTGCCAAGAGTACACGTTACATTCGCCGATGTAGAAAGCACTTACGAAGAATTAATCGAGATTTTCCGTGAGGACAAGTTTACCCGCCTGCCTGTATATGAAAATACGACAGACAACGTTATCGGAACAATTAATATGAAAGATTTACTTCTTTTTGATAACCGAAAAGAATTTCATGTACGCGATATTCTTCGCGAAGCATATTTTACTTATGAATACAAAAGTATTTCCGAACTGCTCGTAGAGATGCGGGAAGCCTCTCTTAACATCGTTATCGTTCTTGATGAGTACGGTGAAACAGCGGGACTTATTACATTAGAAGATTTGCTTGAAGAGATTGTCGGTGAAATCCATGATGAATATGATGAGAATGAAGAAGAGTTCTTTAAAGAGATTAACGAGCGTGAGTTTATCGTGGAGGGTTCAATGAACTTAGACGATTTGAACGACCGTTTGGATTTAGGTTTAACTTCTGAAGATTACGATTCCCTCGGCGGATTTATTATCGAACAGTTAGACCGTCTTCCTGAATTGCATGACGAAGTTGTCACAGATTCGGGTATCCGACTTGTCGTAGAAACTTTGGACAAGAATCGTGTGGAAGACGTACATATTTATCTTCCCGAAAATTTCCATGAGGAAAAGAACGAGGAAGAGGAATAAAAACTTGAATTGGGGACGCAATGAAAATTCACTGCGTCCCCTTTTTTATTCTTCCTCTTCGTCATCTTCTTCTCCTGTCAGACGAATAATATCATTTACATCATCTTCCGTCATTTCCATGTAATCTGCCAACTCCTCTAAAGTCGGCTTTCTTCCCAAATCTTCCGTAAGATTTTTTAAACTTTCATCAAGGAATTTTACTTTTTCCACCATTTTATTGTCCTGATGTTTTACTTCTTCCTGCTCTTCCACAAGCAGTTGCATCATTTGGCGGATTCCTTCTAAAATCTCTGCTTCCCCTGCCTCTTCGTTTTCCACAGCAAGCATAAGACCGATATTGCCCTCCTGAATTAAATCCCCGATAAAAAGTTCCGAATTATGTAACTCTTTCGCTATCTCCACAACTTTTGGAAAATATTGCTTTAACTTTTCTTCGATTTCATTTTGTGGTCGCAGCGCGGACATTTCTTCTAAATAAGTTTCCAAGTATATTTCTTCTTCATTCGAGAAATGTTTTTCTTCCTTTTCTTCTAAAACTGTTCCGCCCTTTTTCACATAGCCGGTTACGGCTATCTTTTGAGATAAAAGATAGTCGTATACCAGTTCCATTTGTTCTTCTGAAAGTGCGTCCTCCTCGAAATACTTCTCCACATCCTCCATCGCTAACACGCGATGTTTTTCTTTTCCTAACTCTAAAATGCCGTTTAATTTTTCGCGAAATTGTAATTTACCGCTCATCTCATTTCTCCTGTTCTTTTAACTTACAATAATAGTCGGATACCCTGCACGTTTTAAACGCCTTTCCATATCAGCCGCCTCCGCTAGAGTAGGATAATCTCCTACCTGCACACGCCAAAATCCGTTTCCTTCTTCAATAAATGCCGGATATTCCTGTGCCAGCAGTTCGTTTAACAATTGCTCAGCGTATCTTCTCTGCCGATATGCCCCGACCTGTACTCTGTACTGCATAATTTCATTCCTGTTCGGTTTCATTAACGTATCAATAATGCCGTCCGCAATGGCATTTACAATATCGTCAAACGAGTTATCAAACAACTGATTATCCGTATCCGAATTGATAAATCCCGCTTCTACCAATACTGTGGGCATCTTTGTCCTTTTTAAGACAACTAAATTAGGTCTGGCGTGAACTCCTAAGTTGACAAATCCGATTGATTCCAACTGTTCATTGATATTCTTCGCCAATTCATATTTAATTCCCGACAAGTCATAGACAAGACTTTCCACTCCCGAAACTTCATTGTCCGTCGGATAAGAATTTCGATGAATGGATACAAAATAGTCCACTCCCGCCTCGTTTGCCTCCATCGCCTTCTGATAAGGCGACTCATATACATCTGTTGTTCTTGTATATTCTACATCAAAACCGTGATTTTGTAAAATCTCACCTACAGCCAATGTCAGTTTTAATGCATCATCTGACTCTTTTCTTCCCTTGTAAACAGCCCCCGGGTCTGTTCCCCCATGCCCCGCATCAAGCATAATTGAAATCGGCATATATTTACCCCTTTATTTCTTTTCTATAATACAATATGTCACGCCAAAAAAAGCGTGAAAAAGGAGCGACACACTCAGTGTAATCGCTCCCTATCCTTTTAATGATAACGTTTTCTAAACCATGCTGACAGTGCAATCGCTAAGGCTGCACCCATTCCTGCAATACCATAAACAGTCATATTACTTTCATCACCCGTTTTAATCGTGTTTCCCTGTCCGTAATTTCCCTGTCCATGATGTGTTCCACCGTTTCCTTTGCCTATCTCTGTAAACGGAATACTTTCTTTATGATTTACGACACGCACTTCCTTATCTTTGTCCATAACCCCTGTTGCGGCCTCTTTAAGTCCGTTATAAGTTGTGGTATATCCGTTTTTATTTGCATCGTATTCTGTCACAGTATAGTTTACATTTATCGGTAAATTCTGAATAGAAATTTCTTCTCCATGCGAAAGAGTAATATCCGCGATTCCATTTAGAAATGTAAGTTTCCCGCTCTTTTTATTTCCGACATAATCATAAACTCCGTTTACAGCATTTCCCTTTTCGTCTTTTAATTCAATTTTAAACTTAAATTCTTTTGTCTTATCCCCAGCGTTTCCTGTAACTTCTTTACTTATCAACAAATTATATGCTGTTCTTATCTTTGTATTTGTAAATCCAACATCAATCATTTTATCTGCCGCAATGATACCTTCTGCGTTTGTAGAACTGATTTGGTATTTTCCCGTATCCTGCTCGGTTACTTTATATTCTGCACCTGCCGGAAGATTTTTCCCTGTAACTGTCTGTCCGTTTTTCAATGTAAATTCGGCAACGCCGTTATGAAATTCTAAATCACCGTACAGTCCGTTTAGTTGTTTGTAATTAGACAATTCTACTTTAAAATTAAACTCTTCCTGATTATTTTCATCATTCGCAACGGTCTTTGTAATTCTTAAGTCACCTACATCAACATGATCAACCGCATATTTCAAATGAATTTTTTCATCTTTAATTACTGCGCCAATCATATGCTGGAATTTCTTTCCGTTTACTTCCACATCAGAAGTAGGTGAGTATTGTCTAAGCGCCTGCATCCATTTAAAATTGGCTTCCACGCCAAACGCTTCATTTTCTGAAGGCTGATGATCTGCCACTAACTCATACTCTTCATTCCCATATACATATGTCAGATGTTCGCATTTTGCCGACCAGCCTTTTGGTAATTTTAATTTATACAAGCCGTTATATTCCACAGGCTCTTTTATCATCAATTTACCGCTATGCCACATACCGTCTTTAGCATTGTAAGTAAATTTCAAATCTCCTTTTAATTGAATATTATCGGATAGCGGTTTGTGATCCAAAACTCCGCTTCTTTCCGAATATAAATACAAAACTTTTCCTAGCGGACTATGGTTTAAATCCGTAATATTATTGTCAGGAATTTTATATTCTGTCAACAGTTTCCAAATGGCATCTTGCGTTGCATCATATGCCTGTTTTTCCGTAACGAAATAAGATGTCCCATAAAGTTGTGAAAATGTTTCCAATGGTGATATTCTTTTATCCCACACCATGCAATATGCTGCCTTGTAAAATGGCATGGCAGTAATATCACTGTGTGTGAGTCCATTTGGTGTCGTGTCGTTTGGATTGAGTTTTGCAACTTCATCGACAAACATTTTCAGTTCATCCATATGTTGTTTAGCCGATGAATCCTTATCCTGATTTTGCCAGTCTGCATACGTAAACTCATGGTGTCCTAAAAACGGAAATGCAGTCTGCAGTATAGGAGGTGTTACAAGCATTTCATTAAATTGCTCAACTGTCGGCGAGTAATTAACGGCATCCTCTACGATTTTATATAAGTTTTCAGCATTATAAGGGTAACCTGCATACAATAATTTAGATAATCTACGCATACATTCCTCATAATCCCTCTGTGACTCGAAATCTTCCGGTCCTAAATACCCTTCTGTATAATTCGGAACCTTTATCTCTCCCATTTCGTCCGTGTGATGTGGCCAATTTAACTGATTATTCATACAAAACAATGTAATCCGTTCACCCGGAAATGCCGGATCCTCAATGTAGTGTAATCCGTTCTCATAAATAATCGGCAATCCCCCACTTGTGCTTTCCGCGAAAACTTCAGAAGGAACTGTCGAAAATGACATGGCAACCACTAAAACCAGCGCTAATAAAGAAGATAAAATTTTCTTTTTCATTGATACTTTTCCTTTCCTGTCCAATCAAATATTTTTTCAGTAGTATGTACTACGAAAGCATAATTACTATAACATTCCTGTTATCCATAATTTTCTCAAAAAACAAACAATAACTATTATTATTTTGGGAATTTTGTAATATCAACCATTTTAATTCACCCATTTTTTTGTTATAATGAATAAATAAACACACTATGGGAGATTTGTAACCATGTTAGATTATTA
>Snoopy_p2__coassemble_903_pt1 | contig 18165 bp, 22 predicted proteins | sample Snoopy_p2__metabat2_low_PE_038 | metagenome-assembled genome bin Snoopy_p2
GTTCAAATATCATTAACACTTCTCCCTGTTTATTTTCTTTAATTATAAAAAGTCTTGTCATGACTATTGAAAAATAGTCGTATTACGACTATAATTGAAATGAAGAATAAATTATATTTTGCTGAGGTGTGAAAATGAGTACAAAAGATGTTTACCGAGAAGAAAAAAGAGTAAAAAAGAAGAAACGTTGGAATTTGTTAAGGAAACAGGAAAGACAGTTATCATTACAGCATTAACTACTGCGGTATCCATAGGCGTGAGTATGCTTATGAATAAGGATAGGTAAAAAAGAAAAGAATGAGATGTGGACATGAAAATAAGTAAGACTGTAGCGTATAGAATTTATCAATTAAAAGAAGAAAAAAAGGCAATTTTGTTTAATTGTAATAGTAGAAAATATATGTTTTTAGAAGGATTGTCAGCAGAATTATTGGAATTATTATTAAAAGAGAATGCAATAGAATTAGATAACTGGTTAAAAACAAATGAGTTGAAAACGGAAGATGTGGAAGAGTTTAAGAAACAACTGGAAATATTTATTTCTGCAAATGTTGATAGAAAACAGAATTTCACAGGCGAGTCAATAGGAAATAAGAAAACAGAAGATAACGCCATGTTAAGTCGATTTATCGAAGAGTTACATAAGAATGGGTTGTATCACAATTTTCACATAGACCTGACAAATAAATGTAATGAAAAATGTGTACATTGTTATCACCCATTTGAAACATATCAGTATTCCAAGGAACTAAATACAGAAGAAGTAAAAGCGTTAGTTGACATGATTTATGATATGGGTGTGTTTCATGTGATATTGAGTGGCGGAGAGGCTTTGTTACGGAGAGATATATTTGAGATATTGGAATATATTTCACAAAAGAAAATGTTAATCAGCCTGTTTACCAACGGAATGCTTCTTACGGAGGATGTGGTAAAACAACTTGGCGGTTATAGGATAAAAGAAGTAAGTATCAGTTTGTACAGTGATATAGAGAAAGAACATGACTTGATAACTACTGTGCAAGGTTCGTACAGTAGAACGATGAATGGAATTAAATTTTTAAAGAAATATCATATACCGTTTGAATTGAAATGTGTTGTTTTGAAACAGAATATAGGACGCATTGAAAAAATCCGTTCTTTTTTGGAAGAACTCAATGATGGAAAACCGTGTAAAATAGATTTTTCGTTATGCGGAAAAGTGGATGGTTGTTGCGATGTGTTTGCATATATGCCTGACGAAAAAGATGTTCAACAAGTATTCTTTTCAAATCCGCAAAGATATATAGGCAAAAAAGAACTATTAAGACGCTCGCTGGAGCAATCTCCGTGTGGTGCGGGGCGGTATGGGTTATATTGCAGTGCGGAAGGAAATATTTATCCTTGTGTCAGTTTTAGACTTCTTTTATGTCATTACACGGAGTTGCCTTCCATAGCGGAAAATCCTGTATTGAAACAATGGTTGAACACAAAAATAAAGGATTTTTCAGAATGCTTTAAACATAGTTATTGTGAATATTGTACTGAGCAGTGTGCGGGTAATAATTTAATAGAAAACGGAGATTACCTGAATAGTAATATTCAACATTGTAATCATGCAAAATTAATAGAAAAATGGTTTGTAGAGCATGATGCGGAGGGAGGTGACATATATGGATAAGTTAAAAATTACAGTTGTATCTGAAGAAGTCATTATGGAAAGTATGGCAGGATGTGGAAAAAATCATCCGCAATTGTGTGGTGCTAAACAATGTTCATTTAATGGAACATCTCGTGAGGACTAAGCATATTTTCATTTATAAAAAATCAATTTACAAAAGGCTGGTGCATCAGTGATGCGTCAGTTTTTTTGTGTAAAATAAATTTAAAAGATAAGTTCAAAAGAATAATAATTTGATAATTAAATGCGAAAAATCTAAAATAAAAATGTGATAGATATTGGACTCAGATTATAATTGATGTTTTGAGTTTTCTTTAGGAAAGGTGATTAAATGTATATAGGAAAAAAAGAAATTTTATATGACAGCATAAGTGTTAGTGAGAAATATAAATCAGTTGCACTGGAAGATGAAAACGCGGCAGAAATATTAGCAAAACAGAAATTATATAATCAGGCAGCATATTTTTATATTCAGGCTATGGAAAAGCAGATAAAAGGAGTAATTGCAGAGAGAATTGATTTGACAAATGGCTATTTTGCTCAGGAAGTGAGTAAGACAATGGGACATTCGCTAGAAGACTCTGTTAAATTTTTAATTCAGATATTTCCATTACAGGATGAATTTGCAAGACAGCAGGTAGAGCAACAAATAGTAAAGCAGGTTTTAAATGATATAAATTTTCGGGGATTACATAATACTATCAGATACCCGATCTACAACTTTAAATATAAGAATTACTCGTACTTGAAAATAGGAAAAGAAGAAACGGATGATTTGCAGGCAATTTTGGGTAGATTAAAAAAATATTTAACTGAATTGCGGATTAGATAGTGAAAAATAACTAAAAAATATCACTAAAAACTGATTTTGTAGTATAATAAAAGAAAATCTAGGACAAGAAGGTGAAAGGATGAAGAGGAAAAAGAAGAGTCCATTATATAAAAGTTTTGGATATGCTTTTGAAGGAATTTTTACCGGAATAAAAAAGGAAAGAAACATGAAAATTCATTGTTTGGCAATGCTATGTGTTGTGGCGGCAGGATTTTTTATGAAAATTTCTGTGACAGAGTGGTGTATATGTCTGATTTTATTCGGACTCATTCTTTCATTGGAACTTGTCAATACGGCAGTTGAGGCGGTGGTGGATTTAGTTACGGAAGAAAAAAAGCCGCTTGCAAAAATTGCAAAAGATACGGCGGCGGGCGCTGTTCTGATTGCGGCGATTATGGCAGCAGGAGTAGGACTTATTATTTTTGTTCCGAAAATTTTGGCACTTATATAACAATGAGATTATAGTAGGAAGGAGTTTGCGTTATGGAAGGATTTGGAGAAAACATTAAAAAGTTATTATTGGCAGGTATCGGTGCGGTGGCAACAACAGCGGAAAAATCAAAAGAGTTGTTGGACGATATGGTTCAAAAAGGCGAACTGACGGTAGAGCAGGGAAAAGTGCTGAACGAAGAATTGAAACACAATATCAAAAAAACGGTTAAGGAAAATATAAATGTTTCCGTGAAACCAACATCTCCGGAGGAATTGGACGAACTTTTGGAGAAAATGACACCGGAACAGATAGCGGAGTTGAAAGAAAGATTGCAGTCTATGGAAACAACGGAGAATGAACAGACAGAATAGGAAGATGTAAGATGAGCCGGCAGGAATATAAGGAAAGATTGAAAGAAATGACGGAGGTACTCCGAAAACATAATATTACAAGAGGAGTATCTCCCGAAAAATTACGCTTGATTTTGGAGGATCTTGGACCTACCTTTATTAAGTTGGGGCAAATTATGTCCATGCATTCTGATATTTTGCCGAAACGATATTGTGATGAACTGATGCGGCTTCGTTCGGAAGTTCCGCCAATGTTATTTTCTGATGTAGAGGAAGTACTGCAGGAGGCATACGGCTGTCCGTGGAGAGAAATTTTTGCAGATATTGATGAAATGCCACTTGGCTCAGCCTCCATTGCACAGGTACACAAGGCAATACTAAAGAACGGTGAAGAAGTTGTAATGAAAATACAGCGAAAAGGGATTTATGACAAAATGTCGAGAGATATAGGACTTTTGCACCGTGCAGTAAAATTACTTCCGCCGGTCAGTTTAAAAGATATGGTTGATTTGGATATGGTTTTAGATGAACTGTGGTCTGTCACGAAAGAGGAAATGGATTTTCTTACAGAGGCGTCCAATTTGGAAGAATTTGCCCGAAGAAACAAAGAGATTGTGTTTGTTGGAGTTCCGAAATTATACCATGAATATACAAATCATTATGTTCTTGTTATGGAATATATTGACGGATATGCCATAGATGATAAAGAGAAACTTTTGAGTGACGGATATGACTTGGAAGAAGTCGGGATAAAATTGATTGACCATTATATGAAGCAGGTAATGGATGACGGATTTTTTCACGCAGATCCTCATCCGGGTAATGTGAAGATTCGGGACGGAAAAATTATATGGATTGATATGGGAATGATGGGACGTCTGACAGAGCGTGATCGGGAGTTAATCGGAAATGCAGTAGAAGGAATTGCCATAGGGGACATTGGCATAATTCAAAATGCCGTGCTGGCTCTCGGGGATTTTAAGGAAATGCCGGATCAGAGTTGTCTGTACGAGGGGATTAGCAATCTTCTTATGCAGTATGGAAATGCAGAAATGGGGAATATTGACATTGCAAAAGTGACAATGAGCCTTATGGAAGTAATGAAAGAGAATAAAATTATTATGCCACATGGATTGACAATGCTTGCGAGAGGGCTGACACATATGGAGGGCGCTATTGCGGATATAGCACCGGACTTAAATATGGTGGAGATTGCTGCAAGGCATATGGCAGGGAAAATGCTGAAAGAAAAGGATTGGAAACAGGAATTAAAAAATAGTGGGAAAACGATTTACCGTTCATTTCATAAGGCGATAAATATTCCGTCTTTGATTTCTGATATTTTGCAGGGATATTTAAAAGGGCAGACGAAGATTAATTTGGACTTGCATGCTTCAACGGAACTGGAAAGACTTTTGAGAAGGCTGGTACGAAATGTAGTAATGGGGCTATGGGTTATGGCGCTTTTGATTAGTTCCAGTATTATATGTACAACAGATATGAAACCGAAGATTTGGGGAATTCCGGCGTTGGGAGCGTTCGGTTACCTAATCGCATTTGCTATTGTAATGTATGTGTTTTTAAAACATATTTTTTCTAAAAAGTAGATAAGGAAAAAGATAATGTGGACATATAAGGAACTTACAAGGGAAGAGTTTGAAAAAACTAAGGATAAAGTTGAACAATTTATAAAAGAGTTTGGCGGTAAAGTGGTAGATATTCAGTTACCCTATGAACAAAAAAGTACATCATATTCCGGTAATTTTACAGTTGAACATACTTCATTGCGACCGATATATGAGTTGAATAAAGAATATTTTAGGGTAGATGAAATATGTTTTCGAAACAAGCCATTTATTGTAATAGAATTTGGCTCTTATGAGGAATTAATGAGTAATACAATGGAAGATGCAGGGGCTTTTCCATATGATTTATCTGAACGGGATATGAGAAATGAAGTTTTTGAAATTTTGTGGAATTAGTGAAAAAAGTATTTTAGAATTTTGAGGAAGTTATGATTTTATGGACGATTCAACATAGGCTTTCATATGAAAATATGAAAAAGACAGGTGTGTTGCGAGCGGATGAATTATATATTTGGGATAATTATTTGAAAAAGTCGTATTTATGGATGGCGGAACAAATGAAAAAACGCATAGGAAATGCTCCGGAGGGTGTTGCTTTTCCGGTATGGGCATGGTATCAGTGGGAGGGAAAAAGAAAAAGACCTGATATGAGAAAACATGGCTGTGGGTGGGGAGAAAAGGGAAGCCCGATTGTCCTGTTAACAGTAAATGTGCCAAATGATTGTGTATTACTTTCAGATTTCGATTATTGGCATTGTGTTTTGAATGACACGGACATTATATTTCCCTATAATGAAACAAAGGTTTACTCTGAGAATGAGAAACGAAAAAGTTGGGAAAATATATTTGATGTTAATTGTTCTTTTGACGGAGAGGTACATCATACTCTTTCGATGCAAGCAACGTTGTGGGAAATCAAAAGTGAATGGATAATAAAAGTAGAATATTTTATATCTCGATAACTTTTGGGTTGCTAAAAAATAACTTAAAAAAGTACAAAAAATACAAGTTCTCACTTGCAGAACTTGTATTTTTTATATCCATATTTATGATAAGGCGTTTCGTTTCACCTGCTCCAATGCTTTTTTAACCGCAGGAATAGAAAGAATAAGGATTGTGACTAACCCTTCCGCCAAAATAAAACCATAGTTATAAATAAACGGATAGAGAGCCGCTAAACTTTTTGGGAAGGTGTCAGGCATATAGTCCATCCAATATAAATATCCTCCGAGAACATGGAAAGCGCCTCGTCCGAGAATGGCAATGATATATCCTTTTATTAAGCCGTTCTTTTTGTGAGCAAAAAATCCGGCAAGACCAAGTGCGGCGAAAGCAAGAAGATAATCACAGCATACTTGGAAAAAGGAAAGGACGTAAGGTCCTTGTAAAAACTGCATAATACCATATACAAATCCGAGAAGAATGCCTGTTTTTGCTCCATACCAATAGCCGATTAGTACAATAAATAACATACTGCAGGCTGTTACCGAGCCTCCGAAAGGTAATTCAAACACTTTGATATAAGAAGTGACAAATCCAAGCGCAAGAGCCATTGCACAGAAAACCAATTGTTTTGTGCTGAATTTCTTTTTGTCTGAAGCCTTTCCGGCAAGAATGAGTGCTGCTATCAGAACAATGACAGCGGTAATGATAGTGACGGCATAACCTGTTGTAGTTAGACCACCGTCCTGATTGACGAGTAACTGAAACATAAAAATTCCTCCTTTTTGACGGAGAACAAGAATAGGTAAAGAAGTCCCAAAAGATTCCTACGTTGGCATTATCCAAATCAGGTATAAGGGTCGAAGCATAATCTTCCTCTCAGCCTTTCGGCTCCCCTTCTTGTTCTTCTTAAATATTTTTCTGTTCAAATATAGCACGCAATTAGATTTGTGTCAATATTGAACAAGATGATTAAAAAGCAGAGCAGATATAAAAGTTTTTTGTACAACAGGTGTCTTGTCACTTGTAAAGTGTAGTGCTATAATAGGGGAAGTTTAACAAGGGAGAGGAAAAAATGGATATTATTGAAAAGATTAAAAAATTAAAAGAGGAAAAGAACGCAGTAATTTTGGCACACTATTATGTGTCTGATGAAGTGCAGGAAATAGCGGATTACATAGGGGACTCTTTTTATTTGAGTAAAGTTGCAGTAGGATTGAAAGAGCAGACGATTGTATTTTGCGGAGTTTCTTTTATGGGCGAGAGTGCGAAGATTTTAAATCCCGAAAAAACAGTTTTAATGCCGGATATGTCGGCAGACTGTGCAATGGCACATATGGCGGATGTAAAGACAATTCAGAAAATGCGTGATACATACGATGATTTGGCAGTTGTATGCTATATCAACTCAACAGGGGAATTAAAACAACATTCAGATGTCTGTGTGACATCAGCAAATGCAGTGCAAATCGTAAAGGCGCTGCCGAATAAATATATTTTCTTTATTCCGGACAGAAATTTAGCGAGATATGTGGCGGAGCAGGTTCCGGAAAAACAGTTTGTATTTAATGAGGGGTATTGTCCAATTCACGAGCAGATGCGTTTAGATGAGGTGAAAAAAGCAAAAGAAGAGCATCCGAATGCGGAAATCTTGACACATCCGGAATGCCCGAAGACAATTTGTGATTTATCAGATTATATTGGAAGTACGTCAGGAATTATTTCCTATGTCGGAAAAAGCGATTGTAAAGAATTTATTATCTGTACGGAAAATGGTGTCAGATATGAGTTGGAGAAACAAAATCCCGATAAGAAATTTTATTTTACAAAGACAGAGCCGATTTGCCATGATATGAAGTTGATTACATTGGAGAAAATTGCTCATGTTCTTGAAACAGGGGAAAATGAGGTGCAGGTAACGGATACGCTCAGAGAAGAGTCGAAAAAAGCATTGGAGAGAATGTTGGAACTTGCAAAATAGTGGGAGGAAAGAAAAATGGAACTGAATGCGGATACGGTCATCGTTGGTACAGGCGTTGCGGGATTATTTTCCGCTTTGAATTTATCAAGAGAAAAAAAGATTATTATGATTACGAAAGCGGATATGGAGAGTAACGACTCCTTTTTAGCACAGGGTGGTATATGTGTTATGCGAAATGAAGAGGATTATAATAGTTTTTTTGAGGACACCATGAAGGCGGGACATTATGAAAATCGAAAAGAGTCTGTGGAAATTATGATTCGCAATTCCCGAGATGTGATTGAAGATTTGGTCGGATACGGTGTGGAATTTGAAAAGCGGGACGGAGATTTTGCTTACACACGGGAAGGGGCGCATTCCCGACCTCGTATTTTATATCATGCCGATGTTACAGGAAAAGAAATTACAAGTAAATTACTTGAACAGGTAAAAAAACTTGAAAATGTTACGATATATGAATACACAACAATGACGGATATTATAGAGAAGGACGGAAAGTGTATTGGAATAGAAGCGGAAAATGCAGAGGGACATTTGAGTATTTACGGGGAAAATACGATTTTGGCTACGGGAGGAATTGGTGGAAAATATAAACATTCTACAAACTATCCGCATTTAACCGGAGATGCCATTGATATTTCCAAAAAACATGGTGTTCGTTTGGAACATTTGGATTATGTGCAGATACATCCGACCACTTTGTATTCAAAAAAAGCGGGAAGAAGATTTCTTATTTCGGAGTCTGTTCGAGGAGAGGGCGCTGTTTTATATAATAAGAAGAGAGAGAGATTTGTGGATGAACTTCTTCCGCGTGATGTGGTGGCAAAAGCAATTCAGGAGCAGATGAAAGAAGACAAAACGGAGTATGTATGGCTTTCTATGGAACATATTCCGAAAGAAACCATTTTAAATCATTTTCCCAATATTTATCAAAAATGTTTAGAAGAGGGATATGACGTGACAAAAGAGTGTATTCCGGTTGTGCCGGCACAGCATTATTTTATGGGCGGCATTTGGGTGGACAGCGACAGTCGAACGTCCATGCCGAATTTATATGCGGTAGGAGAAACAAGTTGCAACGGCGTACACGGGAAAAATCGTTTGGCAAGCAATTCATTGCTGGAGAGCGTTGTGTTTGCAAAAAGAGCGGCAAAGAAAATTGAGAGAGAATCAGTATAGAGGAGAGAAGAAAAATGAATACAATTACAATGAATTTACAGGCAGATAAATTAATTCGCGAGGCACTTTGTGAAGATATTTCAAGCGAGGATGTGACAACGAATTCCGTAATGAAAGAAGCGGTGACGGGAGAAGTTGATTTATTATGTAAGGAGGACGGTGTGATTGCCGGATTGAAAGTATTTGAGAGAGTGTTTCATTTATTAGATGAAAATGTAAAAGTGGAATTTTACTGTAAAGACGGAGATAAAGTAAAGAACGGACAGTTAATGGCAAAGGTGAAAGGAGATATCCGCGTACTTCTTTCGGGAGAGCGTGTGGCATTAAACTATTTGCAGAGAATGAGCGGTATTGCTACATATACAAATGCTGTGGCTGCACTTTTAGAAGGGACAAAAACAAAACTTCTCGATACAAGAAAGACAACACCGAATATGAGAATTTTTGAAAAATATGCGGTTCGCGTGGGAGGCGGATATAATCACCGTTATAATTTATCTGACGGAGTTCTTTTAAAAGATAATCATATCGGGGCAGCAGGAAGTGTAACAAAAGCCATTGAAATGGCAAAGGAATACGCTCCGTTTGTAAGAAAAATCGAAGTGGAAGTAGAAAATTTGGATATGGTAAAAGAGGCGGTGGAAGCGGGGGCAGATATTATTATGTTGGATAATATGACACCGGAGGAAATGCAGGAGGCAATTCAAATTATTGACGGAAGAGCGGAAACAGAATGTTCGGGAAATGTGACAAAAGAAAATATCGGTCGTGTAACTTCTTTGGGCGTAGATTATATTTCCAGCGGAGCGTTGACACATTCTGCACCGATTTTAGATATTTCCTTAAAAAACCTTCATGCAGTTTCTTAGTGAGGAGGACACAATGACGGGTTCAGAGAGAAGAGAAGATATTATCAGTCAGATACAGAACAGTACAACGGCAGTATCGGGCAAGAAACTTGCATCTGCATATGATGTGAGCCGTCAGGTAATTGTACAGGACATTGCGTTAATTCGTGCAATGGGATATGATATTATTTCCACGAACAGAGGGTATATTCTAAATGCTCCAAAATCAATCAGCAGAGTATTTAAAGTGCGTCATACAGATGAGCAGTTGGAAGAAGAATTGTGTGTGATTGTTGACAATGGCGGGTGCATGGATAATGTGATGATTAATCACAGAGTGTATGGGCATATGGAAGCAAATTTGCAGATTAATTCCAGAAGAAAAATAAAAGAATTTATAGACGATATTCATAGTGGAAAATCAAGTCCGCTGAAAAACATTACTTCCGGTTATCATTATCATAAAGTGAGTGCGGACAGCGTGGAAACATTAGATATGATCGAGGAAGAGTTGGAGAAAAAGGGATTTTTGATTCAGGCGGGATAGAATAATAAAAGGCGGAATTTTCCGCCTTCTATTAGTCTGTCTGCTATTCTATTGTAATGAGTTTCGGTTGTTCTGCAACCTGAGGAGTATCTTTTGGTACTTGTAAGCGAAGAATTCCGTCTTTGAAAGCGGCTTTAATATCTTCCTGCGTTACCTGTTCGCCTACATAGAAACTTCTATTGCAGCTTCCCGTATAACGTTCTTTGCGGATGCAGTTTCCTTTGGCATCTTTTTCTTCGTTTGTCTGATTTTTCTCAGCAGTAATTGTCAGATAACCGTTCTTCAAATCAGCCCGAATATCTTCTTTTGCAAATCCCGGCAGTTCCATTTCTATTAAATAATTTCCATCTTTTTCATGGATGTCAGTCTTCATAATTTGTGAAGAGGCATTCTCAAAAGGACGAGTAAAGAACGGGTCTTTAAACATTTCGTCAAATAAATCATAATTTCTGTTTGCTAATAACATAGGTCATACCTCCTTGATAAATACATTTGTTTTATTTGCTCTATATATTATATAACACTTAAAAGAAAGAATGTCAACACTATTTTTAAAAAAATTGAAAAAATGTAAGTTGACAAAAAACGGGGAGAGTATATAATTAAATACGAAGAAAGTTTTAAAAAGAACAATTCTAAAAGAAACTATTAAGGAGTGGAGGTTATGAACAATATAACGGATATACTTTTAATGATTCGCGGACTGGGGAAATTAAATGATAAATGTTTAGAAACTGTGAGAAAAGAATATGAACTTTCCCAAATGGAAGTCATTATCATGGGCTTTTTACATAATAATCCGGATAAAGATACGGTGGGAGATATTTCCTCATGGCGTATGCTTCCAAAGGGGAATGTATCACAGGGAGTGGAATCTCTTATTCAGAAAGGATTTTTGGAACGCTTTCCTGATAAGGAGGATAGGAGAAAAGTACATCTTTGCATTACAAATAAGGCTGACGAAATGGTTTGTGGAATTGACAGAGCGAGAGCAGAATATAATACACAAATTTTTGACGGACTTTCGGAAGAAGAAAAGAAAATATATTTTCAGATAAACGAAAAGATACTGGAAAATGTTTTTAAAGGTTTGGAAAGGGGAAAACAGGATGAAGGATAACAAGGATTTTTTAGGAACAGAGCCGGTCGGTAAGTTGCTAATGAAATTAGCACTTCCTACTGTGGCTGCACAGATTATTAATATGCTTTATAATATTGTAGACAGAATTTATATCGGGCATATTAAAGATGTAGGAGCATTGGCGCTGACCGGTGTGGGCGTATGTATGCCGTTAATTATGATTGTGGCAGCATTTGCGGCGTTAATCAGTAATGGCGGCGCTCCGAGGGCAACTATTTTTATGGGAAAAGGGGATAAAGAGTCGGCAGAAAAAACATTAGGCAACTGTTTTTCTTTGCAGATTGTTATTTCCCTTTTATTGACAACGATACTTCTCGTATTTAATAGGCAGTTTTTAATGGCATTTGGCGCAAGCAAAAACACAATCGAGTATGGTGTAAATTACATGAACATCTATGCCATTGGTACGATTTTCGTACAGTTGACATTGGGAATGAATGCCTTTATTACTGCACAGGGATTTGCAAAAACAGGAATGCTTTCCGTTTTAATCGGAGCAATTTCCAATATTATATTAGACCCGATTTTTATTTTCGGATTGGATTTAGGGGTTAGAGGAGCGGCTCTTGCCACTGTTCTTTCACAGGCATTATCTTGTATTTGGGTACTATGCTTTTTATTTGGAAAGAAAACAAATTTAAAAATAAAAAAATGTTACATGAAATGGGAAAAAAGAATTATTCTTCCAAGTTTAGCGCTCGGACTTTCCGTATTTATTATGCAGGCAAGTGAAAGCGTCATTTCCGTATGCTTCAATTCTTCTTTATTGAAATATGGCGGAGATATTGCCGTAGGAGCAATGACAATTTTAACAAGTGTAATGCAGTTTGCCATGCTTCCGCTACAGGGGCTTGGTCAGGGGGCGCAGCCGATTATCAGTTACAACTATGGTGCGAAAAATGTAAAACGTGTAAAATCGGCATATAAACTGTTGCTAAAAACAAGTCTTTCTTATGCGGTGTTATTATGGGGAATGATTATGCTGTTTCCGCAAATCTTTGCACAAATGTTTACGTCTGATAAGGCATTACTTGGATTTACAAGCACGGCGCTTCGTGTTTACATGGCAGCATTAGTTATCTTCGGTATTCAAATGGCGTGCCAGATGACATTTAACTCATTAGGAAATGCAAAGGCATCTATCGCTGTTGCGGTAATGAGAAAATTTGTTTTATTGATTCCGTTGATTTATATTATGGCTCACATTTATACGGCAGATAAAACGGTAGCGGTTTATATGGCTGAACCAATCGCCGATGTTTTGGCAGTGACATTTACCGTCATTTTATTTATCTTCCAATTTAAGAAAGCATTGAAAGAAATTTCATAAAGTGTCAAAAGAAAATTCCATTCATATATTACTAACGGAGGTGTGAGTAGTATGAGTGGAATTTTTTTCGCCTTTTTGGGAGGAATGGTTACATTATCCGTTACCACTTTGGGAGCGGCGGGTATATTTTTTGTAAAAAAGCAGATAAGTGAGAAATGGCAGAATGGATTTTTAGGATTTGCAGGAGGAGTGATGATTGCTGCGTCCGTATGGTCACTTCTTCTTCCGGGGATTGATTTTGCAGAAGAAAACGGACAGATTGGCTGGCTTGTCATTACAGGCGGATTTTTGTTCGGCGTAATTATACTTTTGCTGGCAGATTTTTTGTTGCAGAAATGGTATAAAAAACAGAGAGAAAAGCCGATTACATTAAAACAAAGTACGTCCATGCTTGTTTTGGCAATTACCGTTCATAATATTCCGGAGGGAATGTCAGTTGGGCTTGCATTTGCATTGGCAGGACAGAACAGGGAAGATATTGCGCTGATGTCAGGGGCGATTGCATTGACAATAGGGATTGCCATTCAAAACTTTCCGGAGGGAACAGCAGTTGCCCTTCCGCTTATGAAAGAGGGTATGTCGAAGAAAAAAGCATTTATAATAGGAAGTATGACAGCAGTAGTTGAACCGATTTTTGCTGTTTTAGCAGCGGTTTTTGCCGGTATGACACAGTCATCTATATCGGTATTTTTGGCGTTTGCGGCAGGCACAATGATTTACGTAGTTGTGGAGGAATTAATTCCTGAAGCACATATGGGTGGAAACGGAGAGGAAGGCAAAGAGGGGACACTTGGATTTATCGTAGGTTTTCTTGTAATGATGATATTAGATGTGGCATTGGGATAAAAAAGACTTTATAATATGGGTAAAGAAAAGCGAGGAAAGAAGGAAGTACAATGTTAGCATATGTATATGAAGATACGGGAAAATTTTGTATGAAGGAGAGGGAAAAACCAAAGTTGCTATATCCGACAGATGCGATTGTCCGCGTCACATTAGCAAGCATCTGCTCCAGTGATATTCATATTAAACACGGTGCTGTTCCAAGAGCAGTAAAAGGAATTACCGTAGGGCATGAAATGGTCGGCGTTGTGGAAGAAGTGGGAAGCGAAGTAGAAAACGTAAAAGTCGGCGACAGAGTAACGGTGAATGTGGAAACTTTTTGTGGAAAATGTTATTTCTGTGAGAAGGGATTTGTGAATAATTGTACGGATGAGCATGGAGGTTGGGCGTTAGGGTGTCGGATAGACGGTGGGCAGGCAGAATATGTTCGCGTGCCTTTTGCTGAACAGGGGTTAAATAAAATTCCAAGTTCAGTTACGGATGAAGAGGCACTGTTTGTCGGTGATGTACTTGCAACGGGATATTGGGCGACAAGAATTTCGGAGATAGGGCAGGAGGACACGGTTGTGATTATCGGAGGCGGCCCTACAGGTATCTGTACATTACTTTGCGTAATGCTAAAAAATCCAAAGAGAATTATTTTATGTGAAACCGATGCGGAGAGAGTGGCGTTTATTAGGAAACATTATCCGCAGGTCTTGGTTGTCAATCCAAAGGAAACGGATGTAGAGGAATTTGTACGAAAAAACAGTGATCACAGAGGTGCGGACAGAGTGTTGGAAGTTGCAGGAAGTTCTTCGACATTTGAATTGGCATGGAAAATTGCAAGACCAAATGCGGTTGTGACAGTTGTTGCTCTTTATGAAGAAACGCAAAAACTTCCGTTGCCTCAGATGTATGGAAAAAATTTGATTTTTAAAACAGGCGGGGTTGACGGCTGTGATTGTGATGCGATTTTGAAATTGATTGAGGAGAGAAAAATAGATACGACACCGTTAATTACACATACATTTCCGTTAAGTGAAATTGAAAAAGCATATGATTTATTTGAAAATAGAAAAGGCGGGGTAATAAAAATAGCAATAAGACCGTAGAGATAAGTGGACTGTCGTAAAGATAGTCCATTTTCTTGAAAAAGATAAAGAGATATGTTATGATAAAAGTCACAAGTCGGAATTTTACAGAAGTTCCACATTTTTCTAAAGTTCAGTGACAATCGTCACAAATTAAATCAACAGATTACACATATTTACAATTTACATAGGAAAGTTGGTGATGTTTATTGGGGGATTTTTCTTTATATTGCATCAATAAATATTGTTTGATAAAATAAAAGGGAGGAAAAAGATTGACATTACATAAAATAAATAAGAAGTACAAAGATAGAGTGTTCCGTTTGATTTTTCAAAATAGGGAAGATTTGCTGGAACTTTATAATGCGGTAAATAACAGTTCGTATACTAATTCAGAGGAATTAACAATTACAACAATAGAAGATGTTGTATATATGGGAATGAAAAATGATTTGTCATTTATTATTGACGATGTACTGAATTTATATGAGCATCAAAGTTCATTTAGTCCTAATTTACCATTGAGAGCATTTTTTTATTTTGCTTCACTGTATCGAAAACAGATAGAGCCGGTGAAACATAAATTATACATGAATACACCATTATGCATTCCGTTTCCACAGTTTGTTGTTTTTTACAATGGAACAAAGGAAGAACCGGAACGTCAGGAATTAAAGTTGAGTGATTTGTTTATAACAAATGGAAAAGAAATGACATCTAGTCTTGAGTGTACAGCACTTGTATTGAATATCAATCTCGGATACAACAGGAAACTTATGGAGAAGTGCAAAGTGCTTAAAGAATACGCTCAGTTTATCGCAACTATTCGAGAAATTTTTAAGAAAGGAAAGAATTTTTCGGAGGCAGTAGAGGAGGCAATAGATACTTGTATACAGGCAGGAATTTTGTCAGAGGTACTTCGGAATAACAGAGCGGAGGTTGTAGATATGATTTTGACAGAATATGATGAAGAAGAGTTTTATGATTTTTTGGCAGAAGAGTCATGGAAAAACGGACGGCGTGAGGGAGAATTATTGGCACAAATTAATTTGATTCAGAAAAAGTACAAAAAGGGAAAAAGCATAAATACTATTGCGTTGGAATTGGAGCAAGAGAAAAAAGATATTGATAACATTTACCGTTTGGTAAGAGAAAATCCTATGGTATCGGCAGAAAATATTTTAGAAAAATTAAAAAATAAATAAGATTGACAAAACTACTCACTTGAATAGGTGGGTAGTTTTTTTGTGCATTATTGATGAAATTTTAATACGGTTTTAATATTACAGCCCTGCATTATAATACTGATTTAAAATCTTTTATGCTATTATAATTCCTGCTAGAAAGGAAAGAAAAAGGAAGGGATAAGTATGGATTTATTAATGATTTTAATTCTGGCGATTTGTTTTGGCAGTATGAAATTACTGGTTGACTGGTGTGAAAAGCAGGTAGGAACTGCTGCGACAAGGGAGGAAGAAAAATGATACTATTGATTATTCTTATTTTATTGCTTGCCGGATATTTATTCTATGCGTTGATTTATCCGGAAAAACTATAAAAGATATAAATTTGGAGGAAAAAAGTCATGTTACAGATTGCACTGACGCTTGCTATATTTTTGGTGCTTGTCATTCCAATGGGAACTTATATGTACCATATAGCAACAAAGCAGAAAACATTTGCTGACCCGTTGTTTGACAGACTTGACGGGGGAATTTATAAAGTTCTGAGAATAAGCAGAGAGGGAATGAACTGGAAACAATATGCGTTACATTTATTAATGACAAACGCGATGATGGTACTTGTAGGATATATTATTTTAAGACTGCAGGGAGTTTTATTTGCAAACCCAAATGGAATAGATGCTATGGGACCAACACTTTCGTTTAATACAATCATCAGTTTTATGACAAATACAAATTTACAGCATTATGCGGGAGAATCGGGACTTTCTTATTTAAGTCAGATGATGGTTATTGTCTTTATGATGTTTGTATCGGCAGCCAGCGGTTATTCGGCTTGTATGGCGTTTTGTCGGGGACTTGCGGGAAAACAGAAAGATGTCGGTAACTTCTATGAAGATATGATTAGAGTTACAACTCGTATTTTAATTCCGGTATCCATTATTATAGGTATACTTTTGATTTGGCAGGGTGTTCCGCAGACTTTTGATGCAAATCAGACGGTGAGAACGATAGAAGGAAATTATCAGGATTTGGCAATGGGACCTGTGGCTGCCCTTGAGAGTATAAAACATCTTGGGACAAACGGCGGTGGATTTTTTGGAGCGAACTCTTCGACACCATTTGAAAATCCAACGATTATTTCAAATATGATTGAATTATTAAGTATGATGATTTTGCCGGGTGCCTGTGTTGTTACGTTTGGAAAAATGACTATGCAGAGAAGAAAAGAAGAGAAGAAAACAAAGAGAGTGCTTTTGGGCAATCAGGGAAGAACAATCTTCGCAGCGATGTCTATTCTGTTTTTAGTCGGACTTCTTCTTTGCTTTGAGGCAGAAAAATCCGGCAACCCGATTTTAGAGCAGGCGGGATTAAATCAAGACGTAGGAAATATGGAAGGAAAAGAAACAAGGTTTGGTATTGCACAATCAACCCTCTTTACGACAACAACTACGTCATTTACAACAGGTACGGTCAATAATATGCATGATTCGCTGACTCCGCTCGGAGGTCTTGTACCGATGCTGCATATGATGTTGAACTGTGTGTTCGGCGGTAAAGGTGTCGGGCTGATGAATATGATTATGTATGTAATTTTAGCGGTATTCCTTTGCGGTCTGATGATTGGTCGAACCCCTGAATACTTGGGTAAGAAAATCGAAGGAAAAGAAATGAAACTTGTGGCGCTTGTGTTGATTATTCATCCGCTTTTGATTTTAGGATTTTCAGCGCTGGCAGTTATGTTGGGAGCAGGAGTTGAAGGCATTACGAACGGAGGCTTTCACGGGTTATCCCAAGTTCTGTATGAATATGCATCGTCCGCAGCAAACAACGGTTCAGGATTTGAGGGATTGGCGGATAATACGGCATTTTGGAATATCACAACAGGATTGGCGATGTTCTTTGGCAGATATATTACAATGATTGCACAGTTAGCGATTGCAGGAAGCCTTCTTGCAAAACGCCGTGTGAATGAAACGGTAGGTACACTCCGCACGGATAATGTGATTTTTGTTGTGGTATTAGTTATAGTTGTTTATATTTTTGCCGCATTGACATTCTTCCCTGCACTCGCGCTCGGACCGATTGCGGAGCATTTATCATTATGGTTGTAATAGGAGTCAGAAAGGATTACGATGAAAATGAAAAATCAGGAGAAAAAAACAAAATTTATTACAAAGGATATTTTGAAAACATCAATTATTGGTGCTTTTCAAAAATTAAATCCGAAATATAT
>Snoopy_p2__coassemble_921_pt1 | contig 17780 bp, 17 predicted proteins | sample Snoopy_p2__metabat2_low_PE_038 | metagenome-assembled genome bin Snoopy_p2
AAGCCATTCTTGGTACGTTGTATGTGTCAGCCTGACGCCATACGTTTTCTGACTGTGGTTCAACTCCACCTTTAGCACAGAATACACCTACTGCACCGTCAAGTACACGGAGTGAACGTTCAACTTCTACAGTAAAGTCAACGTGTCCCGGAGTATCAATGATATTGATACGGTGCTCTAATGCACCTGCTTTTGGTTTACAGTTTTCCTGTAATGTCCAGTGACAAGTTGTAGCCGCTGAAGTGATTGTGATACCTCTTTCCTGCTCCTGAGCCATCCAGTCCATTGTAGCAGTACCTTCGTGAGTATCACCAATTTTATGGTTAACACCGGTATAGTAAAGAATACGTTCTGTAGTTGTAGTCTTACCGGCATCAATATGTGCCATAATACCAATGTTTCTTGTTCTCTCTAATGGATATTCTCTTCCAGCCAAGACTTTTTCCTCCTATATTAGAAACGGTAGTGAGCAAATGCTTTATTTGCTTCTGCCATTTTGTGCATGTCTTCTTTCTTCTTCACAGATGCACCTGTATTGTTTGCTGCATCAAGAAGTTCGTTTGCTAATCTTTCTTCCATTGTTTTCTCTCCTCTTTTACGAGAATACAATGTAATCCAACGAAGTGCTAATGCCTGTCTTCTGTCCGCTCTTACTTCGATAGGAACCTGATATGTTGCTCCACCGATACGTCTTGCTTTTACTTCAAGTACTGGCATGATATTGTTCATCGCTTCTTCAAATACTTCGATAGCTGGTTTGTCAGATTTTTCAGCAATTCTTTCAAATGCTCCGTATACAATTTTCTGTGCTACACCTTTCTTACCGTCTAACATAATGTTGTTGATAAGTTTTGTAACCACTTTATTATTGTACATTGGATCCGCTAATACGTCTCTTTTTTGTGTATGTCCTTTACGTGGCACGGTCCTTCCCTCCTTAATCATGTTCTTGAAACTTTCGTTTCTGTTAAATTAATTCATCGGTACTCACATGTGTCTCTCTATGAAATATGAAACGCCTTATTCATTGGCATGTGTTATCGTGCGGGGACTGTATTCCTAACCCGCAACCTACAGGAATCATAGTTCTGTTTGTGATAACGATTCTAGTTACTTTGTTTTATTTTGCGTCTTTTGGTCTCTTAGCACCGTATTTAGAACGAGCCTGACGTCTTTTTGCAACACCTGCTGTATCAAGTGTTCCACGTACGATGTGGTATCTTGTACCTGGTAAGTCTTTTACCCTACCACCACGGATAAGAACAACGCTATGTTCCTGAAGATTGTGTCCTTCTCCCGGAATGTAACTTGTTACTTCGATACCATTAGAAAGACGAACTCTGGCGATCTTTCTAAGCGCTGAGTTAGGTTTTTTAGGTGTTGCTGTCTTAACTGCAGTACAAACACCTCTTTTCTGTGGTGCAGAAGCGTCAGTTGCTTTCTTTCTTAAAGAGTTGTATCCCTTCTGTAAAGCTGGTGCTGTAGATTTTTTAACAGCTGTCTGACGTCCTTTTCTTACTAACTGATTGAATGTTGGCATTCCTTTCACCTCCTATGAATACTGTTTTGGTTGCCGAGTATTAGTTACTCTTTCATTTATACGCACTAAAAAAACTACGTTTTTATGCGTACTTAATCAGTTTATTACTAACTTTCCTAAAAGTCAACCCCATATACGCAAAAAAGTAGGGTTTCTCCTACTTTTTTACTAATCCATATGATTCCTATACTCGTTGGCTGAAATTCCTTCCACTTTTTTAAACACTCTTGAAAAATGAGCAAAATCAAGAAAACCAACTTCTCTCGCCACGTCGCCTATGCGAAGTGAAGAATCTTCCAACAGTTTTTTTGCACGTTTAATTCTTATCTCATTTAAAATTTCCGAAAAACTTTTCTTCATCTCTTTATTCAACAGTTTGCTCAGATGCCACTGGCTGACGTAGGTCTTCTCCGCAACTTCCGGCAAAGTCAGTTTTTCACTATAGTGTTCATCAATATATTTCATAGCATTTTTTACAATAAAAGAATTTGCTGTCTCGTGCGGTTCGACTAAAATATGTTTTTTCTTTAAATTTTCCGTCATTGTTTCTACCGCTTCTTCTATCTCTTTCATACTTGACGGTTTCAGCAAGAATCTTGTTACGCCCAAATTTACCGCCTGCTGCGCATAATCAAAATCTCTGTATCCCGTCAATATACTGATTTCCATATCTTCAAACTCTGATTCCAATCCTGCAATCATCGTCAGTCCGTCCAATTCCGGCATGGAAATATCACAGAATATCATGTTAGGCTTATACTTCTGAATCAATTCTCTCCCCTCGCACCCGTCATTAGCAGTTGCCACAACTTCGCAGTTCCATTTCTCCCACGAAATACTTTTGGACAACCCCTCCACAATGATAGGTTCGTCGTCGATTATCATCACTTTGTACACTTCTCACACCTCTGTTTAAGTCTTACCCTTCCCATGTCTTTACCGCTCTATTATATAGACACCTTTAACATTTGTCAAAATTTTATTATTATCGTTCCCGTTCCAACTGCAGCGCCTCGTCCAACAACATCTTAGCATCTTTTTCTCCTGTCGATATGTCCGCCGCTCCTTCGATAATCATCTTGTACGCTTCGGGACAAATACGGGAATCCGTAGGTTGGTTTAGCGAAGCCGCCCCGTCACTTAATGTTTTCCCACTCTCCACAAGAAACGATAGCCCTTTATTTGTACTTCCTTTAAATGTAGCGATTCCGTTTCCGCCCCAGTACCTTTCCAACGATTTTTTCGTTGTATGCGCTTCCACAAAACGCACTGCCAATTCTCTTTTTTCCGGATTTTCCCACGCTTTTTTTGTAATATAAAATCCTGAGGAAATACCGGTAATCAGCGCTCCTTTTTGTGCTTTCTGCTCTTTCACACCCGGAAATGCAACTACAGTCACTTTATCTGTCATCCCCGCTTCCACAAGACTGCTTACATACCAAGAACCCTCCAGCTGCATTGCCGCTTTCCCTTCCTGAAAAAATTGTATGGCACAACTATCGGCAAATATATCCGTATCTTCCGGAAATGCCCCCATATCTCTCAATTCTTTCAATGTTCCAAATGCTTTTACCCATGTTTCCGGCGCTTTTTCGGGAACAACAGCATATTCTTCTTCCCCCGCCGTATACAAAAGTAAATGTTCTATCCAATAATGCGGCATATGATTTAAAGACACCGCTACTGGAACAATTCCATTTTTCTTGAAAATGTGAACCGCTTTCACAAATGACTCCCAGTCTGTCGGAAGTTTCACATTGTATTTATCAAACAGTTCTTTGTTACAGAACAGCCCTTCCCAGTACCCCGTTGTCGGTACGGCTCTTATCACCCCGTCTTTATTTCTCACTGCCTCCAGCGCCGTATCAAGTGTATCTTCTGCGTATTCGGGATATTCTTTTTGAATTTCCTCCAACGATACAAGTTTATCCGTCGCTAAAATAGACTCTGCTGCCGAATCCGTAAAAAACTGAATAACATCGGGTTCATTTCCAACCGCAAAACTGACAGCCACCTTCGTTTTCCATTCCTCGTCACAAATCTGTGAATCGTCCTCTATGGTGACATTTTCATATTTTTTCATAAACTTCTCGTTAATATCCTGATATATTTTTGCACTTGGAGTCGTTCCCCCAAACATGGAAACCGTTTTCAAAACGATTTCCTCCTCCACTTTTTCTTCCACTCTTCCTTTACAACCGACAATCAGTAATAAAACAGACGTACAGACAACAGCGAGAGTCAATATTCGCTTTCCGTTCATTTCCGTTCTTCCTCCTCCCTCTTTTTCCACATTTCAATTTGCACACGTTGTTTTGTTTCCTCCTCATCTTCCGGCTTCCACTCATACGGAATAACAATTTTGAAACTTGTATGCTCTTCGTCAATATCCATATCCAATCCATAATCCTGACCGTAAATCAGTTTAATTCTCTCATTTACATTACGCAGCCCGAGAGAGGTATGCTTTCCGACACCCTTTACTTCTTCCGGAGGTCCGTATAAAATCTTACGGATTTTCTCCCTCTCTTCCACAGTCACTTTCCCCGATGAATTGACAACTTCAAGAAAAACTTTATCTTCTTCCCGATAAATTCGTATTTTGATAATCCCTTTTTTTACACGTTCAATCCCATGTACAACCGCATTTTCCAAAACAGGCTGTAACACAAGTCTCGGGACTTTTACGTCCAGCACAGATTCGTCTATTTCCTGCTCAAAATCAAGTCTTTGTCCAAATCTTTTTCGCGTAATAAACAGATACGCTTCCGAACACTTTAATTCTTCTCTCAGCGCTGTCAGTTTTTGATTTTCTCGGTTCATTCTATAATCTATGACCGTTCCCAATGCCTCAATCATTTCAGAAACGGCAATATCTCCGCTCATTCTCGCCTGCCAATTCATCATTTCCAATGTATTATTAATAAAATGTGGGTTAATCTGTGTCTGCAGCGCTAAAATTTTTGCGTCTTTTCTCGCCATTTTTTCATCGTAAGCACAGTCAAATAAATATTTTACTTTCTTTGACATATTGTTGAAGGAATCCACAAGATAATCGAATTCTTTATTCGGCATATTATCCGTTTCAAGAACCGCCCCCAGTTCTCCCCCTTCAATTACCTTCGATACGCGGACAAGTTCGTGAATAGGATTGCCTATCTGCTTTTGCAGAAAATAGAATATCCCCATCATTACCGGAAACATTGCGATAAATATAATGGTAATCACCCGATAAAACTCGTACAATCCAGAATAAACTTCCTCCGAACTCACAAGAAACAGCACACCCATATTATAGTAATTGTATTCTTTAAAATTGAGATATGCATTGTATTCTCTGTCTTTTACTAAAAGCAGTTCATCCCCTTTGATTTGTTGTATTGACGAAATATTTTTCGGATAACAGCCCTCTGCTTTTTTTCTCCAACCTTTCCGTGTACCTGCACCAAATTGTAATTTCCACCTATACTCAGTGCAACATTTTCTTCATCCCCGATTTCTAACCCGTGAAATAACTTTTTTACATCTGCTTCCGCCACAAGTGTTCCATATTTTTGATAGTCAAACACAGTATACAGATTACGGATAATAAACACTCTGCCATTAATGATACGCAGTTGTACTTCAGACGTATTCTCTCTACGGATTTTTTCAATCTCCGGTTCTATTTCTTCTATATATTCATCAAACTGATGTTTTACTTTTGCATTATAGACAATCATATGGGGAATGTCCGCCTCATAAAAGGTAAACATTTTAAATCTTCTGTCCAAATTAAACTGTTGCTTCGATAAAATTGTAATCGTATCGATAAACTCGGTCTTTGTTTTAATCCCCTTTTTGTAATCTCTCCACGCTTTCTCGCAACTTCTCTCATAAGAAATTTGCAGACAACTTTCTATTAAATCATCAAGTCTTCCCGACACAAGAGAGGAAATGTTCTGCATTTCATTTTCTATCATAGCGTCCGTTCGTTTCGTAATTTCCATTCGATATGAAAGTGCTGTAAATATAAATACGGCAACAACAGGCAATACCCAGCACATAATCACGAGAACTAAAATAAGATTTCTTATGGAAGATTTTCGCTTTCGTTTTTTCTCCATCTCACTTTTTCCTTTAGTTTTATATTTTGACACAAAAATAGAGCCTGTCCACTGTTTTCACAACATCAGACAGACTCTGTTTCTCTAAGATAAAATCGCTTTCAGCAACTCCCACACATGTGCAATAGACTGTTTTGCAACTCTCTCATTCGGCGTATGCACATCAATCATATCAGGACCTATGGACAGAATATCAGCGTCCTTTATTTTCTCCGCCCAATATCCGCATTCCAATCCTGCGTGTACCGCCTCGATTTTTGGCTCTTTCCCAAATAATTCTTTATATTTCTCTGTGGCAATTTCACGTAGTTTTGAAGTTTCTCTATATTGCCAGCCCGGATATTCGCCGGACCATTCACACTCCATTCCTAAAACATCAACTATTGTCTGTATTTGGCTGACTAAAAACTGTTTCTGTGTTTCCACCGAACTTCTAAGCGCCGAATGGAACAACAGACAACCGTCGGCTTCCTCCATACACCCTGTATTTACCGAAGTCTGCACAAGTCCCTCAACCGCAGAAGACATATGCATAACCCCCTGTGGCATAAGTATTAAAAACTTCTTCAATGTATCTGTTGTCTTTTCTGTAAACACTTCGCAATCTGATACTGTCTTTTCCTCTCTGACAACAATTTCTATATCATCAGCAGGCGACAATTCATTTTTCAATTCTCTTTCCAATTCCGCAATCTCTTCTTTTACTTTAGAAACCGCTTCCCTGTTCACATAGCACAATATATTTCCTGCGCTTGCAATCGCATTGAATTTTCCGACAGACTCGATTTTGCCTATTTTTGCATGATACCTTTCCAGACGTTGTAACAATCTTCCGAACAACTGAATTGCATTTCCTCTCTCCAGTTGAATTTCCATACCGGAATGTCCGCCCTTTAATCCGCCCATATAAATATGAAGCGGAACAGACAGTGTTTCTGTTTTTTCTCTTTCTATAGGAAGTTTAATGCACGCTCCCACGCCTCCTGCACAGCCGCTGCAAAACATTCCCTCTTCTTCCGAGTCCAGATTAATAACTCTCTTTCCTTCTAATTCCGAAATATCCACAGACGCACCGCCGAGAAGCCCAATCTCTTCTTTAGCGGTAAAAATAAATTCCAACGGCGGATGCGGAATATCTTCCGATGCCATAAGCATCATTCCGTACGCAATCGCAATTCCATTATCCGCACCCAAAGTCGTTCCGTTTGCATGGAGAAATTCACCGTCATCAATGACTTCAATGCCGTCCTGATAATCATGATTTGTATCTGCTGCAACAACATATACCATATCCATATGCCCCTGCAAAATAATCGTATCCCGTTTTTCCATTCCCGCCGTTGCCGGCTTTTTCACAAGTACATTATAATCTTTATCCTGTTTGGCCCAAAGCCCCAACCCTCTTGCAAAATTTACAAGATAATCGCTTACCGCTTTCTCATCTCCCGATTGTCTTGGGATAGATGAAAGTTCCTTAAAATATGAAATAATTTTCTCTGTTTCCATTCCTTTTTCCCCCTGTTTTTTTGTATTATACCTTTGTTTTACAAAAAATTCCACCTATTTTCATTTATCCCAATATTTTAACAAATAATGCCAAGAATCGTCATGGTGTGTTGTCTTTTTTTGCTCTATAATAAATAAATGAAAGAAAACACGTTGGAAATTTCATTTTCAACAGAAAAGGAGAGTATTATGTTAAAACTAAACACCGCAGTTGCCACAGCGCTAAACGGTCAACTGCAGAGTAATGAACCTTGCATTATTCAATTAAATCTTGAAATTTCTAAAGATAGCATCATGGAACTGTTAAGCAGATTAAGTAAAGGAAAATCTTTAGAAACGGACGAGGTTCAGCAGACAAATGATAATACCTTAACTTCTCAAATTACTTCTGTCATTCACGAAATCGGTGTTCCCGCGCATATCATGGGATACCGTTATTTGAAAGACGCCATTTCTCTGGCAATCACGGATCCGGACAGTATCACCGCAATTACGAAAGTAATTTATCCGAAGGTTGCTTCAAAAAATCACACAACACCGAGCAGAGTAGAACGAGCCATACGTCACGCCATTGAAGTTGCATGGTCAAGAGGAAATATGGATGTGTTAAATCATTTCTTCGGTTATACTGTAAGTGCCGACTCCGGACGTCCTACAAATTCAGAATTTATCGCTCTTGTTGCCGATTATATCTGCTTAAAATCTGAGAATAACAGCATTTCACTGCATTAATTCCATGAATAAAAAATACGCCTTGTTAAAAGTTTTCCTTTCAACAAGACGTATTTTTTATTTTAGCAATTCCTATTCTTCAGGAACTACGATTAAGTCTTTTGTAAAGTTATTTAATACTTCGCAACCGTCTTCTGTAATGATTACAAGGTCTTCGATACGAACACCGATTCCTTCGTCCGGTAAATAAATACCCGGTTCGATAGAGAAGCACTGTCCAACTTTGATAATATCTTCGTTTACAGAAGAAACATCTCCGTATTCATGGTCTTCCATACCGATAGAGTGACCTGTTCTGTGTGTAAAGTACTGTCCGAAACCTTTTTCTTCAATGTAGTTTCTGCAAGCCAAGTCTACATCGCACATTCTGTTGCCAGGTTTAGATGCTGCAATACCTCTTGCCTGTGCTTCTTTAACTACTTCGTATACTTCTCTTGCTCTGTCAGATACTTCACCGATAAATACTGTTCTTGTCATGTCTGAGCAGTAGTCATTTAAGATACCGCCGATGTCAAGTACAACTGAATCTCCGCGTTTTCCTTTTGTATCGTCTGTTACGTGGTGTGGATCTGCTCCTGATTTACCATATGCTGTGATTGGTGAGAAAGAAACATCTGAATGTCCTGTTGCAGCATATTTTTCACGAACGATTGCATCTAATTCTTTTTCTGTATATCCTTTAACAACCAATGGAATTAATTCTTCCATGATTTTGTCATTTGCTGCTGATGCTTCGCGCATTAACTGCTGTTCTTTCTCATCTTTGATCATTCTTACATAGTCAACAATCATAGAACCGTTGCGGAATTCACTTCCTGCACCTAATTCCTGTAATCTTAATAAGAATTTTGCCGGCCAAACTTTATCGATACCGATTGGTTTGTCTTTCTCTACAAATCTGCTTAAGATTTCTACTCCGTCTTCAATATCGTCATACCAAACTAAATCTACCCCAAGATCTTTTTCCTGTGGGAATAATTTGTTGATAACTAATTTGTGATCTCCGTTCACATTTAAGTAAAGGGCTAAAAGTCTTTCGCCCGGATGAATCCATTTTCCTGTCAAATAATAAATACTTGGAGGATCGGAAATAATCATCTGTGGCATTCCCTGCTCTTCCATTGCTTTTAAAATTCTACTTACTTTTCCTGCATCCATTATGTAATGCCTCCTCTGTTTTATTGTGCTTTTCATTTGCACTATAATGTAATTATAGTATCATTCTTGCACTGTGTCAACAAAGCAATCACTTCTTTTCTCTGTCCTGAAAACAGCCTCCCGCACAACCTGTGCAGCCGCTTCCACACCCTCATGTACCTACTCCGCTTTTTCGTTTTTTTATTTGATTCTTTATCACGAGAATTACAATAGCCGCAATTACTCCGATAAGAATAATATCTGCCAAACTCATTTTTACACCACCATTCTCTTTTATTTTATCATAAATTTACTACGAAACACATTCATTCTGCAAAATTTCATTTAACGCATTTTTACTGCTCGTATGACAGCGGACAATACTCGCATTACATTTCTGTGCCTCCGTCACCGCACAACGCACCATTTTGTGCGAAACTGTATTTGTAAAGAGGATAATCAAATCGGGACTTCCTATTTGTTCACTCAAATTTGCCGTCATCTGCGTAAAAATTTTCGCCTTACATTTATATGATTTACAAAGTTTTTTATACTGACCAACCATACGGTCATGCCCGCCAACAATCACTACACTCATATTACTTCCTCCTATTCTGCGTAACTTGTCATAATTTCTTCCATGTGAACCCCGTTATAAATAAGGGAAATCAATGTTTCCTTTGCCACTTCAAACTTGCGAAATAATTTTAATTTCTCCGTCATATTCTCATATACCTTCCAGTAACCTGCATAGAGAAAATATTTTCCCTCATTTTCCATAAACCCTTTCACATCTTCCAAAGGATACCCTAAAAGCAATCCCATCTCATGCGGAAACTCTCCACGCTCTTTCATATACGTTTCATACCGCATTTGAAAGGTTTTCAAAATCTGTCCAAACTGAAATAGGCTGTACCCTTCCTGATGAAAAAACTGTCTGATTTCTTTTCGGCATAGAAATTCTTCTAACTTTTTACGCCTAAAAAGAAGGAAAGTGACCTTCTTCTCTGTCTGTAACATTTTGTAATAAGAAATACCGCTCTTCCCGACAATCTCTCTCACCTGCTTCTCATTTTCCAAAGGCACAATAAGCAGGTTTGACACTTTCAGTCCTGTAATCAGCGGAGCGCACTGCATTGCCAACTGTATTTCTATATTTTTTAAATCCATTTCCCTTACAATTTCAAATATCTCCCTGCTCATCGTTTCCTCCTTTGGTTAGTTCTGTCTAACTTATATTTATATTAACTAATTTAAGATGTTTCGTCAAGATAAAATAATTATTTTTTTATTTATTATTCCCAAAAAACGAAAAAGAAGTCACACACTAATCACTTAGTGCAGCAACTCCTTCTTCCTTTAAAGTATGTATTCTATTTTACTTTTTCAATATCCCGACAAGTTTATCCATACTGTTTAAGGTAAAATAACGAACTTTTCCGTTATCGTCAAACTGTGCCGTTCCGTTCACTTCCACTTCCTCATCTGTTCCGGTTTTATTACGCACACGAAGTTTTACACGAAACTCGTCATAATCTTTTTTCTCGTCGATTTCTGTTTTCTCTATCTCCATATCGCAACCGCTTTCATATGATAGCATCATAATTTGATATGTGCCTGTTTCCACAAAAGTATTATATGCATCTTCCGTCATCGCACCTTGAAATCTCTTCCCCAGCCAACCGGATGATGATAAAACAGAAGAGTCATTTTGAAATTCCTGATATTCCTCATCACTGACAGGAGTAAACAATTCTTTTATTACTTTTTTAAGATTGTCTGTATTTTCCGTACTCTTTTCCTTGCCACACCCTAATAAGCATATACTCAATACACAAAACAGATATAAGCAGATTTTTTTCTTCATACGATAGCCTCCTTTTATATCGAATATTTATAGTGTGACATAATTATATACAGAAATATTATCATATTGCAACAAATATTTTTACATTTCACTCACTTTATCCGCAATCGACATCGTTGATTTTCTGTGAGATACGAGTACAATCGTTTTATTTTCTTTTTCTTCCAGCAAAGTTTTTAAAATAATTCCTTCATTTAGACTGTCAATATTACTTGTAGGCTCGTCTAACAGAATAATCGGAGCGTCATGCAAAAATGCTCTCGCAATTCCGATACGCTGTCTTTCCCCGCCTGAAACGGAGTCGCCTAATTCTGCAAGTTTTGTGTCATATCCAAGCGGTAATGAAAGAATAAATTCATGGATAGATGCTTTTTTTGCCGCCGCAATCACTTCTTCCCTTGTAGCATCTGCTTTTGCAACCTTAATATTATTTTCAATTGTATCTTCAAACAAAAACGTTTCCTGTGTCACATAAGAAATTTGGTTTCGCAGTTGTTCCGTGTCAATTTCATTTACATTTTGATTTCCATAAGAAACCTGCCCCTCTTTCGTTTCATAGAAACGCATAAGCAGTTTTAAAATCGTCGATTTTCCGCAACCGCTCTCGCCCAAAATACCATGTATTGTATTCTCTTTGATTTGCAAGGAGAAGTTTTTCAAAATGTTTTTCTCCGCATTCGGATATCCGAATGTCACATCTGAAAGTGTTAACTCTCCCTTTGGCACAGTCACATCACTTTTTATCTCTGTCACAATCGGCTCTTCTTCCAAAAGATTTAGCACACGGTTTCCGCTGGCAAGCGTCTGATTTAAGTTATTGGATAATGCGGACAATGCTCCTGTAGGTCCAAAAGAACTCATCATTGCGATTGTACAGATAATCGTTTCTCCTGCCGGAACAAGAGTGGCGCTCGCAAGAATCATCACAACTCCTGCAAGGAGAATAACAATATCCGTACTTATTCTCTGCCGTCCTTCCTGCTGCTTCAGTATTTCATTGACTCCTTCCAGTTCATCGGTAAACCTATCCATTTTTTCTTTTCTGTCGTTTTCTTTGCCATACTGCAAAATTTCGTCCAAACCGTATAAATTATCCAAAACCGTTGTGTTTAAGTTTCCATATAGTTTACGGTACTTCTGTCCGTATTTCTGTCCTGCTTTGCTATTGATAATCGGAATAACCGCTCCCACTAAAATATAGAAAAATAATGCGATTACTCCCAAAATCCAATGATACTGCCCAATAAAAAGAACCATAATTCCCGAAGTCAGCACCGCAATGACTATCGGAGAAATCGTGTGGGCATAAAATACTTCCAACAGTTCAATATCACTCGTAATAATGGAAATCAGATTTCCTTTTTCTTTTCCGTCCAACTTGGCAGGGGCTAATTTACGCAGCGCCGAAAAAATCTGATGACGGATACTTGCCAATAATTTAAACGCAATATAATGATTGCTCGCCTGTTCCGCATAACGCAATATTCCGCGCAGTACGGCAAAAATAATTGCCAGCACAAAAACGGTTGTCAACGGCATCGTTTTATCTATACCCAACACATTCCCAATTCCCACGCCTCCGAGTACCGTAATGAAAATTGCCATAAGATTTCCAATGCTGCCCATGAGAATGGCAACAAACATTACCGCAAGCAGCGGACGTATCATTCCGATAAGTCCAAACATAACCTGACTTCCGCTTCTTGATTTATTCATAAGAAACTGCCCCCTTTCCAAATTGTTCTAACGCACTCTGATGATGAAACATTTTGTAATAATATCCTTCTCTCTTGCAAAGTTCTTTGTGTTTTCCCTGTTCTGCAACTTTACCGTCTTTTAAAACGTAAATCTTATCCGCCGACACTACATTTGCCAGTCTGTGAGAAATAAGTAAAACTGTTTTTGTCTTAGCCAGTTCCCTAACAACCTCCATAATCTGATTTTCACTTTCCACATCTACATTTGAAGTTGCCTCATCAAAAATGTAAATATCGCTGTCATGTAAAATCGCTCTCGCAAGGGCAAGTCTTTGCTTTTGTCCTCCCGATAGATTAGATGCTTTTTCCTGCAAAATGTAGTCTAAACCGCCGCTCTTTTCCACAAAATCCAGCAGATGTACTTTTTCCAACGCACTCTTCATATCCGTTTCCGTTGCGTTTTCATTTCCCATAAGAAGATTTTCACGGATTGTTCCCGCAAACAGATAACTGTCATGACGAATCCTTGTCACTTTTTTCCGAAGTGCTTTCGGAGAAATTTTTTCCAAAACAACTCCGCCTATCGTCACTCGCCCACCGTTAACAAAATTATCCCCCATTATAATAGAAGTAATTGTACTTTTTCCACAGCCCGACTCTCCGACCAAAGCCGTAAGTCCGTGTTCCGCCTGTAAAGTAATACCGGATAAAATCTGTTTGTCTTTCTCATAGGAGAAATCCACTTCTGAAAAACAAATCTCATCGCCAATAACCTCTTCTGTCTGCTCTTCAACTTCCTCTTCCTCCAAATCAACAAGACGGAATATTTTATCTGCCGCAGCATTTCCGTTCATGGCAATATGGAAAAATGAACCGAGAAGACGAAGCGGAAGGAAGAATTCGGCAGACACCATAATCATAAAGAAACATTGTGCCAATGAAACATTTCCCGCACGGAGTTCCAATACACTTAAAATCATTCCGACTCCCGCTCCGCCATACGCAATCAAATCCATAATACTAATAGAATTCAACTGCATAATCAGAACACGCATTGTCACTTTTCGGAACTTTTCCGCTTCCTCGTCCATTTTTTTCGCATACCGTTCGTCCGCATTATAGATTTTCAATGTAGTAAGTCCCTGTAGGCATTCCAAGAAAGAATCGCCCATTTCCGTATATGTTCCCCAATATTTTGCAAGCATCTTCTTTGCAAACTTCTGCACCGCTATAATTGAAAGCGGAATTAAAGGAACGCAGACAAGAAGAACAACAGCGACCTTTATGCTCATCATTCCCACAATAATAAACAGTGTGATTGGCGCAAGCATACTATAGAAAAACTGAGGAACATACTTCCCGAAATAGATTTCCAACTGCTCTACACCTTCCGTACTTATCTGTACAATCTCAGAAGTTTGAAAAAACTTTTTATATTGATTTCCCATACGCATCAACTTATCATAGACCATTGTACGAAGTTTTTTCTTTACTTCCTTTGAAGCTTCAAAAGATAACCTTGTGTTCCAAAGTGACATCAAACTTCTTATCAGTATGACAATTCCAAGAGCAACGATAAGAGACACTCCTTTTTCTTTCAACGCCCCGCCTGTCGTCATTGTTTCGATAAATCCTGCTATCGTAAGCAGAAAAAGAATATTCGCCATAAGCATTACCCACTGGCTGAAAACCATTTGTATAACTTTTTTCTTTGTATCTTTAAATTCTGAAAGTAATCGTTTATGAAACATTTTTCTTTCCTCCCTTTCCCTTTTTATACTGTAAGACGTGCATTGTACATAAAATGCAAAATAGCACCGAAGCCATTTTATGCACGATAGTTATCCACAACAATTCCCTGAAAAACGGAATGGCAAATCCACTCACCGCCATAATAAACAGCATCACTATAAGCAATACATCTATCTTTTTGTTTTTTCGCATATTGTTCTCCTTCGCGTTTTATTATATTGATAATCATTTTCATTAAGAGTATATGTGAAAGGGAAAGAGTTGTCAAGAAGAAAAAACAGGATATAAGCATTCCACTTATACCCTGTCATAAACTTTACCTTATTTCTTTTTCACAAAACTGATTGCAATGCAGGACGGTCCAACGTGTGTTCCGATAATTCCGCCCACCGCATACATGGCATACTCTTTAATTCCGTATTTCTCTACCGTTTCCTCCATAAACTCTCTGACAATTTCCTTATCGGATGTGTAACCGAAATATACCGGTTCGTTCTCATCTCTCTCATAAGACTCAAACTCCGTCCAAAGATATTTCTTTGCACCTTTTCTTCCTCTCGCCTTGCCCAGCATAACCAAAACTTTATCTTTCAACTCGATAATCGGTTTAATCTGAAGCATATTTCCGAGAACAGCCAAAGAAGCAGGAATTCTTCCGCCCTTTTTCAGATAGGTCAACGTGTCCAGCATGCCGCATACAACTAATCGCTTCTTCAAATCATCTAGACATGCAACGATTTCCTCAACACCTTTTCCCTCTGCACGCATGGAAACTGCACGCTGCACAAGAAAACGCTGTGTAACAATCGCCTGTTCTGAGTCTACAATCCAAACTCTGTCATATTCGCTGATCTGTTTTGCAAGATTTGCCGCATTTACCGTTCCGCTCAAACCGCTGGAAAGAGTAATAACTAATACGTCCTCCTCCCTCTTCTGTGCTTCACGATACAATTTCAGAAAATCTTCCGGTGACGGCTGGCTTGTCACCGGCAAATCTTTCTCTTCCGCTAATTTCTTGAAAAATCTATCAAAGTCCTCTTCTTTCTCCTGAACAAAATCTCCGTCCGAAAACTTAATTTGCAGTGACACCATCTCAATGCCCATTTCCCGTGCTTCCTGCAAAGTAATATCTGAAGCCGAGTCCGTAATAATCATCATATTTCTTTTCCTCCAACATCTATCCGTATATCAACGAATAAATATATCATACTGAGGAAAAAAAGCAATTAAAGATTTATAAACTTTCTCTTTATTTCACTCTTTTGGCATCCCGATATGGTCTAAACAGTAAATACAGAAAACCTGCTATCAAAATGAATGCCGCCACAGTTCCGATACCCCAAATTCCTTTCGTGACAAACGTCCCGACTTGATATACACAAAGCGAAACTACATAAGCAAGCAATGTCTGATATCCGATTGCAAACCAAAACCATTTTGCATTATTCATTTCACGCTTAATTGCTCCCATTGCCGCAAAACAAGGTGCGCAAAGTAAATTAAATATAAGGAAAGAATATGCTGACAGCGCTGTCATATTTGCTGCAAGTTGTCCCCAAATTTCAATTCCGTTATCTGCATTGACTTCTGCAAATCCAAAGAGAACACCAAACGTACCTACAACGTTTTCTTTAGCAATCAGTCCGGTAACTGCCGCCACAGCCATTTTCCAATCTCCCCAGCCAAGCGGTGCAAAAATCGGAGCAACTATTCCTCCAATCGCAGACAAAATACTGCTGTCGAGTTGTTCAGGCTCAAGCATGACAAATGCTCCGTCCACCCAGCCGAAATTCATCAAAAACCAAAGAACAATCGTTGATAAAAGAATAATCGTTCCCGCCTTTTTAATAAATGACCAGCCTCTTTCCCACATACTCCTTAATACATTTTGTATCGTCGGCATATGATATGGCGGTAATTCCATAACAAACGGCGCCGGATCTCCCGCAAACATTTTTGTTTTCTTCAATATAATTCCGGAACAGATAATGGCCGCAATTCCTACAAAATAGGCGCTCGGCGCTACCCACCATGCACCGTCAAACAACGCTCCCGCAATCAAAGCGATAATCGGAAGTTTCGCTCCGCAAGGTATAAACGTTGTCGTCATAATCGTCATTTTTCTATCGCGGTCATTTTCGATTGTCCTCGATGCCATAATACCCGGAACACCACAGCCGCTTCCAATCAACATTGGAATAAACGATTTTCCCGAAAGACCAAACTTACGAAAAATTCTATCCATAATAAACGCAACTCTCGCCATGTAACCGCAGGCTTCTAAAAATGCTAAAAAGAAAAATAAAACAAGCATTTGCGGAACAAATCCAAGAACCGCACCTACGCCCGCCACAATACCGTCCAGTATAAGCCCCTGCAGCCAGTCTGAACACCCGATAGCATTTAAACCGCTCTCTACTAACGCAGGCACACTCGGAACAGTGATAGACTTAATGCCGAACAGATGCCAACCCTCGCCAAAAACGCCGTCATTTGCCCATGTTGTTGCCCAATCTCCTACAGTTGTCACCGAAATATAATAAACCAAAAACATAACAGCCGCAAAAATCGGCAAAGCGAACCAACGATTTGTAACAAATCGGTCTATTTTATCTGAGGAAGTCATTTTTTCTTTTTTCCCTTTTGTCAGACATTCTTTTATAATAGAAGAAATATATGTATATCTCTCATTTGTAATAATACTTTCCGTATCGTCATCAAATTTCTCTTCCATTTCTTTGATTTCCTCCGATACGTCAAGATTATCCGACATCATTTCTAAAATCTTAGTATCTTTTTCCAGCAACTTAATTGCAAAAAATCTCTCTTGCTCTTTTGGAACAATACCCGATAATTTCTCCTCTACCTTTTCAATGATTTCCTCTGCTTCTTTGGAAAACTCATGTTTTCTTTCTCCGTTTTTCTTTGCCTGTGCAATTCCAACCGCCTTTTCCGCCGCTTTCTTAATTCCCGTACCCTTTAATGCTGAAATTTCTACTACTTCACAGCCCAGTCTTTTGCTTAATTTATCAATATGAATTTTATCTCCATTCTTCTCTACAACATCCATCATATTGACTGCCATAATAACCGGAATACCCAATTCCATTAACTGTGTGGACAGATATAAGTTTCTTTCCATATTTGTCCCATCGATAATATTCAATATGGCATCAGGTCTTTCTCCTACCAAATAGTTCCTTGCCACAACCTCTTCCAATGTATATGGGGAAAGAGAATAAATACCGGGTAAATCCATTACCACCACGTCTTTATGCCCTTTTAATTTTCCTTCTTTTTTCTCTACCGTTACTCCCGGCCAGTTGCCCACAAACTGATTTGAACCTGTCAACGCATTGAACAGTGTCGTTTTTCCACAGTTCGGGTTTCCGGCAAGCGCTATTTTTATTGCCATATCTCTTCTCCTTTAAGTTTGTTTTATC
>Snoopy_p2__coassemble_951_pt1 | contig 17409 bp, 12 predicted proteins | sample Snoopy_p2__metabat2_low_PE_038 | metagenome-assembled genome bin Snoopy_p2
AGTTTTTTTGGATAAGTTGCTGACAAAAAGCGAAAGTCTTTCTATGAGTTTATCAGTTGGAACGGAACTGTTTATTTTATTTGTTTCAGCAAAATTAGTATTTATGAAAATGTTAAATATAGGGGAAATGGTTGCTATTATGCAGTTGACCGGAGCGTTTGTACAGCCGTTGATGATGATTATGTCTAATCTGCCAAAAATTTCAAGCGGAAAGGCTGTTGAGGAAAGATTTTCAGCGATATTGGGTGAAACAAATGTAGTGCAGGAAAAGAAAGGTGTAGAGGAGTTGCCATTTCAAGACAGTATCTGTTTGAAAGATATAGGATTTATCTATGAAAATGGAAAACGGGTTTTCAAAGATGTTTCTCTGAAAATTGAAAAAGGGAAAAAGTATGCTATTGTCGGCGGAAGCGGTGCAGGGAAAACGACACTGATTAATGTTATTAATGGGCTTTACAGACAGACGGAGGGGACTATTTCGGTGGACGGATTGAATGTGGAGGAAAAGTTTCCGGCATATATGAATTTATTTGCCACAGTGGGACAAAATGTATTTTTGTTTAATACAACAATTGAGAGAAACATTACATTAACGGAAGAAGCAGATAAGAAACAATTAGAGTATGCCTGTGAGATAAGCGGTGTAAAGGAAATCTTAAAAGAATTTACGCATGGACTGGACGAAAAAATAAAAGATAACGGAATGAATTTATCAGGAGGGCAAAAACAGAAAATAGCGTTGGCACGAGCAATGTATTATCGAAAATCAATACTGATATTGGACGAAAGTATGTCGGCGATTGATAAGAAAAGTGCGTATGAAATCGAAAAAAGACTGCTGGAAATGGAGGGGGTAACTGTTTTGGCAATTACCCACGATATTCATTCTCCGCTTCTGAAGATGTATGATGAAATTGTTGTTGTGAATAATGGAGTGTTGGAATGCAGAGGTTAATCTCTTTTTTCATACCCTTTCAACTCCTCAAAAATTCTCTCATACTCCGCAGAAAAAACACTATCCTTATTCCACAGAAATGTAAAATCATGTTTAATCATAAAATCAGATAAAGGTATCTGCATCAAAGTTCCGTTGGCAATTTCTTCCTCCACAGCCGCCTTATATAGGAAAGAAATTCCGCAGTCCTGCCGAAGCAAGTTGACGATAGTATGTATATTTTCCACCTCCACGATATGCTGAAAGTCATTGACGGACATATTTTTCATGGCAAGTGTTTTTGTTAAAATGGCTCTTGTACCGGAGCCGTGTTCCCTTATAATCAGTCGTTCGGAAGTTAAATCCGTAAGCGTTCGTATCGGTTTCTGAAAAATATGTTTCGCGGAGGCAACCGCAATATACTCTTCTGTTTTATAAATGCGTGTATTGTAGTTGTCAGGCTTGAAATAGCCTTCCACAATGGCGAAGTCAATACTTCCCTCGTAGAGATAACTGAGCAGAGATTGTGTATTTCCGTAGCGGACATGGAAGTCCGTGTTTTCGTGAGATTGAATTAATTTGGTTAGGGCGGGAACGAGGGCATACTCTCCGATTGTCATGGTGACGCCGAAAGTGAGAATATGTTTTCCAGCCAGACTTTCTTTCATTCGTTTTTTCAATGTGTTTTCGTCATTTCGCATTGTTTCTAAGGCGGAGCGTAAAATTTCCCCTGCGGGCGTGAGCAGAAGACGTTTTTTGTCACGGACAAATAGGGGAGAGTCATATTTTTTCTCCAAATATTTGATATGTTGGGAAACAGCAGGCTGGGTTAAGTTTAGCGCTTCGCCGGCATGGGTAAAATTCATATATTCGCATACTTTCAAAAAAGTTTCCATTCTAAAATCGAGCATAATTTCCTCCCAAAAGTGTTATGAAATAATCATAACAGATATTTATGGTAGTATCAATAATTATAATTTTACAAAATGCTTTTATAGGTATATAGTATAAACAAGAGGAACACATTAAAGATAAAAAGAAAAGAGGAAGTAGTTATGATGTATGACGTTGTGATTATCGGTGCAGGTCCGGCAGGAATTAGTGCAGGAATTTATGCGGTGAGCAGAGGAAAAAAAGTGTTGATTGTAGAGAAAAATGTTGTGGGCGGACTGATTGGAAAGGTTTCCACCGTTACCCACTATGCAGGAATTATGTCAGAAGAAACAGGAGTTACTTTTGCGAACCGATTGAAAGAACAGGCGGAAAGCGCCGGAATTGAGATTGCATACGGCGAAGTGAAACGAGTTGAACTTGCGGGTGAAGTAAAGAAAGTGTATACGGAGGATAAGGCTTACGAAGCGAAAAAGATTGTTTTGGCAAACGGAACTACGCCTAGAAAACTCGGTATTGCAGGGGAAACAGAACTCGCCGGAAAAGGAATGGGAATGAATGCACAGAGAGACGGCGAAAAATATCAGGGCAAAAATATTTATGTTGTAGGCGGCGCGGACGGAGCGGTAAAAGAAGCGTTATATCTGTCTAAATACGCTGAGCAGGTAACGATTATCCATTTTGAAGAAACACTTGGCTGTATCGCGGAATTTAGAGAAAAAGTGGCAAGAACACCAAATATAAAACTTCGTTTAGGTTCAAGACTTCATGGGGTATATGGGGTAGATAAAGTGGAGTCCCTTGAGATTTCCGATGAAAAAACAGGGGCGATTGAAACGATTTCTGATTCGGGATGCGGTATCTTCGTTTATGCGGGAACGACACCGAACACAGGATTATACACGGAATTGAAATTGGAAAACGGATTTATTCCGGTAGATGAAAACATGGAAACAGAGATAAAAGGTGTCTATGCAGTGGGCGATATCCGAGTAAAACAGGTGCGTCAGGTATCAACGGCAGTCGCAGACGGAACAGTAGCAGGAGTACATTTAGCGAAATAGGAGGGGACAGATGAAATTTATAGAAAAGAATTGGAAAGGATTGTTGCTTTGTTTTGCGATAGCAGTGCCTTCCAGTATGTTAGGAAAGAAATTTGCCATTATCGGAGGTCCGGTTTTTGCCATTCTTATCGGAATGGTGCTGGCGCTTTTTGTAAAGAATAAGACAACTTTTGAATCGGGAGTGAAATTTACATCGAAGAAAATTTTACAGTATGCGGTTGTTCTTCTTGGATTTGGAATGAATTTAAAAGTTGTTATGCAAACGGGAAAACAGTCTTTGCCGATTATTATTTGCACAATCAGTACATCGCTGATTATTGCATACATTATGCACCGTGCAATGCATGTACCGACTAAAATTTCTACGTTAATCGGTGTCGGTTCGTCTATTTGCGGCGGTTCTGCCATTGCGGCGACAGCGCCGGTTATTGACGCTGAGGAGGAAGATGTGGCACAGGCAATTTCGGTTATCTTCCTATTTAATGTGTTGGCAGCGTTGATTTTCCCAATGCTCGGAACAGGACTTGGATTTTCCACAACATCAGGGGAAGCGTTCGGTATATTTGCGGGAACAGCGGTAAATGACACTTCTTCGGTTACGGCGGCAGCATCTACATGGGACAGTATGTACCATTTGGGAAGTCAGACATTAGATAAGGCGGTAACGGTAAAATTGACAAGAACATTGGCAATTATTCCGATTACACTTGTGTTGGCATTTATGAGAGCGAGAAAAGCAGAAAATGAAAGCGGAGAGAAAGTATCTTTGAAAAAAGTTTTCCCATTCTTTATTCTCTTCTTTATCGGTGCGAGTCTGATTACGACAATAGCAACATCAATGGGTGTGCCAGCCACAATGTTTAATCCGCTTAAGGAATTATCTAAATTCTTTATCGTTATGGCTATGGCAGCGATTGGATTTAATACGGATATTGTGAAATTAGTAAAAAGCGGGGGACGTCCGATTTTACTCGGAATGTCATGTTGGGCCGGAATTACAGCGGTGACACTTGCTATGCAGCATTTTATGCATATATGGTAATTACATACAAAAACGCATGAGGTTTAGAAAAGCCCCATGCGTTTTGTATTATGATTTTTTTTTTGTTTGGAAAATCAATATAAAGGTAAGGATAACACTAAATGTGACTCCCAATATGGCGAATATATCGTGTACCTGCATTTCTTTTAAGTTTGCAGAGCCAAACAGAAAGAAAATTTCGATCATGTTTGCACTCATATTGTAGCAGGACAAAATGGTTGCCCGCTGCTGTCCGTATCCCATAGTGTCAATGTAATTGTTCTGATATTTTTCGAAATATACACTTAAAAGTGACAACATAGTCGGAAGAAATAGCATTGGTAAAAGGACAATCCGACTGTGGCAGAGGGAAACGGCAAAAAGAAAAAGAGTGGTTATCCCTAAGCAACCACAAATTTTCTGAAACAGATTGTTTTCTCCAAATTTTCTTGTCAGTTTCGGTACGCTCAACTGTACTGTTGTATAAAGTAAAATTAGTAAACTAATATAACTTTCATTTATGTGTAATTCAACTAAAATTTCCACATAGAAAAAGTTAATAATAAGAAAACTCATATCAATCATTCCGATAAAAAGACTGATAGGGATATCCGCCAAATGAAAAGAAAAATGGATTTTCTCATGGGCAGTATGCTTTTTCTCTTTTGGCAGGCGAAAAGCCATAAGAAAGCCGATAAATGAACAGAGTGCAGTCAATACAAGCAGTCCGTTAATATCGCTCATCGAATAAATAATAGGGAACAACAGGGTAGATAAAATAAATCCCAAATGAGAGTAATTATCTACAACAGATAATGCGTGTACAAACTCTTCTTCCGACTGCTGATAAATGTAGCCGGACATTGTTCCCGAATATAAGGCGATAGAAATGCCTTCGCATACAGCCTCGATAGAGAAAAATAAAAAATTTCCTGCAAAAACCATAAGTATTCTTGCAAGAAAGGTAAACAGGCTGTTCAAAATAAGTGTTTTCCGATAGCCGATTTTATCTGTGATATATCCGCAAGGTACTTCAAAAATAAAAATACTGATAGATAACACTGCCTGCAACAGAAAAAACTGAGAGTAAGTAATCCCCATTCTCGTGCGGACGAGCAGCGCTACTGGCGCATAAAAAATTAATCCTCCAAACAAAGAAATATATTTTAAGACAGATATACTTCTTTTGTTCATTTTTATGTCCTTTCTTTTCTATTTATATATGAAGTAAATCATGCAAACTTAGTGCGGACTTCTCACGATAAAACCTCCCTTAGTAAAATTCGTAAACATAATTATACCATACAGAAAAAACTTTGTACAAGATAGAAAAAATAGTGTACATTTCATGTGAAATTTGATATTATTTTAACAAGCAGAATTTTCATAGAAATATCTGCCAAAATAGAAAAAGGAAGGATATACAAAATGAAAAAGTGGAAGAAAAAGGTACTTGCCTTAGCACTAAGTATGTCATTGGCTGTTACAGGAAATGTAACAATTTTTGCTGAAACAAAAGCACCAAAAGCAAGTGACAATTTAGCGTTGAACAAGACAGTAACTGCAAGTTCAGACCATGCAAATTTTCCGAAATCTAATTTAACAGATGCAGATGAAAATAGCCGTTGGTCAGCAGAAAAGAAACCTGAACAATGGGCATATGTTGATTTAGGTGCAAAGAAAAGCATGAACTATTTCTCAATGCTTTGGGAAAGCGATGCAGAGCACGCGACAGATTTTGAAATTTATGTTTCAAATAGTACAACAGAATGGGGAAAACCTGTAGCAACAAAAACAGGAAATACAACAAGAAAAACAGAAGTAAAATTGGATAAAGCAGTGGAAGGACGTTATGTTAAATTAAATGTAACAAAAGTAAGTAGTTATCCAAATGTAAGCTGTTGTGATTTTAAAGTGAAATTAGTAGATGATACAACAACACCTGAGCAGCCGGAACAGCCACAGACACCACAGGACCCACAGGAAAATGTGGCACAGGGAAAGACTGCAGTAGCAGATTCAGTAGAAGATAATAGCAGCAGTTTAAATGCAGCAAAAGCATTTGACGGGAATACAAAAGGCACAAGATGGTCAAGTGCTGTAAATTTAAATCCACACTGGATTTATGTGGACTTAGGTGCAGTAAAAGATGTAAAAACAATTCGACTTTTTTGGGAAACAAGAAAGGCTACAAATTATCGTATTCAGACAGCGACAACATTAAGTAATCCAATGAAGGATAGTGATTGGAAAGATGTAAAAGTAATGAATACACGTCCAGCAAGCAAAAACGAAACAATCGTATTGGAAAATAAGGTGCAGGCACGTTATGTTCGTCTTATGATTGATAAGTTTACTTCCGAAGACGTTGACGGTGGTGCAACATGGTCAACTATTTCCGTTTATGAAATGGAAGTATACGGCGGAGAGCCAAAAGCAAGTATGGACGACCTTGCAAAAGAAATTCAGATTAAAGAACCTGAAAGAACAGATAAAAAGTTAGAAGTAACATTACCTACATCTGACGATTATGAAATCAAATACAACGGAACAGACTACGAACAGGTAGTTGGACCGGAATTAGAAATTTACCAGCCACTTGTAGATACTGTAGTAAAAGTTTCTTTCAAAATTACAGACAAAAAAGATGCTAAAAATCATTCTTTTGAAGAAAGAAATGTTGTTATTCCGGGTAAATTAGCAAAAGAAGAGGGAGATAACAAAGCACCGAAGGTACTTCCGGAATTGCGTGAATGGAAAGGTTCTACAGGAAACTTTACTCCTTCAGCAAGTAGCCGTATTGTTATTCAAAGCGATGCTTTAAAAGATATGGCAAACGCATTTGCAAAAGACTATAAAGAAATTACAGGTAAAGAAATCAGTGTTGTTAAAGGTGAAGCAAAGACAGGAGATTTTTATTTTGCATTAACAACAGATAAAACAAAAGGTCTTCAGGAAGAAGGCTATTTAATGAATATTACAGATAAAGTAACTGTTGAAGCGGAAACAGCAACAGGTGCTTTCTGGGCAACAAGAACAATTTTACAGAGCTTAAAAGCAACAAACAATATTCCAAAAGGACAGACTCGAGATTATCCAATGTATGCAGTACGTGGATTTATTTTGGACGCAGGAAGAAAAACATTTACAATGGATTACCTTGAACAAGTTGTAAAAGCAATGTCATGGTACAAAATGAATGACTTCCAGGTACACTTAAATGATAACTTAATTCCATTGGAAAACTATTCTAAAGCCGGAAAAGACCCAATGACAGCCTATTCAGGTTTCCGTTTGGAATCTGATATTAAAAAAGGTGGCAACGGTGGAAAGAATAAAGCCGACTTAACAAGTAAAGATGTATTCTATACAAAAGATGAATTTAGAAACTTTATCAAAGAGTCAAGAACATACGGTGTAAATATTATTCCGGAAATTGACGTGCCGGCACACTCACTTGCTTTGACAAAAGTAAGACCTGATCTTAGACACGGTACATATGGTAGAGAAAATGACCATTTAAATTTGACTAAAAAATATGATGAAAGTTTAGAATTTGTTCAAAGCATTTTCGGAGAATACATGAAAGGCTCAAATCCTGTATTCGATGCACAGACAACTGTACATATTGGTGCGGATGAATATACTGCAGACGGAAACGCTTACAGAAAATTTGCAAATGATATGCTTGGTTATGTAAAAGAAAGTGGACGTACACCTCGTATTTGGGGAAGTCTTACTCAGATTAAAGGGAATGTAAATGTACAGAGCGAAGGCGTTCAGATGAATTTATGGAACGGCGGCTGGGCAAACATGAACCAGATGTATAATGAAGGATTTGATTTAATCAACTGTAATGATGGTAATTACTACATCGTTCCAAATGCAGGATACTATTACGATTATTTAAACAACAATACATTATACAACCTTGCTATTAATACAATCGGTGGAATAACAATTCCTGCTGGTGACAAACAGATGATCGGTGGAGCATTTGCAGTATGGAATGATATGACAGACTACCTTGATAATGGTGTAAGTGAATATGATGTATATGACCGTATCAACGAAGCAATGGCATTATTTGGTGCAAAGCTTTGGGGTAAAGGTGAAATGAACATGGATCAGGCACTTCAGCTATCTAAAAAAATGGGTGATGGACCACAGACAAACTTCGGATATGAAGTAGCAAAAGATAGTGAAGGTATTATTGCAAACTATCCAATGAATGATAAAACAGATTTTTCAGCAAATAAACACAATCTTACAGATGGTAAAAATGCAACTATGAAAAATGTTGACGGTAAGAGTGCGTTAAAATTAAATGGAAAAGAAAGTTACATGAACACAGGAATCGGAACAGTTGGACTTGGAAATGATTTCCGTGTGAAAGTAAAACGTACTTCTGATAGCACAGATGAACAGATTTTATTTGAAAGCAGTTACGGAAGTATTAAAGCAGCACAGAAAAAGACAGGAAAAGTTGGAATTTCAAGAGAAAACTTTGACTATTCATTTAACTATGAATTACCTGTTAATGAATGGGTAGAATTAGAAATCAAGAACAAACAGAACAAAGTAGAATTATATGTAAACGGTGAATTAAAAGACGTTCTTGGCGACGGTGAACAGATTGAAGGCAGACCAATGCTTGCAACAACAATGTTCCCAATCGACACAATCGGAAGCAAAACAAAAGCATTTGAAGGTTATGTAGATGACGTTCGTGTTGGAAAAGCAGTAGAAGGTGCATACACATCTACAATCGCTTTAGACCACGCAATTTGGACAGCAACAGAAGTAGCAAAAGATAATGACGCATTAAAACCATTATTAGATGAAGCAAAACAGTTGTTGACAAAATTTAACCCAACAGAAGCAGAAGTAACAGACTTAGTAAACAGAATTAACGAAGTAATTTCTTCTTCAGAATTCAAAAAAGCGGATTATAGTAGAGTAGAAAAATACTTAGCATTAGTTCCGGAAGGAGAAGAGGAACGTTCTGCATTTACAGAAGAATCATTGGCTAACCTTGATTATGTAGTAAGCACTATTCGTTATGACCTTCCGGCATCTATGCAGGATGTTGTAGACGGATATGAAAAAGCGTTAGTAAAAGCGTTAAATGACTTAGAAATTTATAAAGAGTCTAATGTAAACTATGTAGATAACAGAACAGTTAAAGCAACTGCTTGTTCAAAAAATGGTAGTGAAGGACCGGATAAGGCTATTGACGGAAACAAAAATACAATCTGGCATACAAACTACAGCGGAGAAGATAAATGTGGACAGAACCCACACTGGATTGACTTCGAAATGAAAGAACCTACAGCAGTAAGTGGATTGACATATACACCACGTGCTAACGGTGGAAACGGAAACCTTACAAATTATGAAATTAAAGTAAGTGATGACGGAAAGAATTATACATCAGTTGCAACAGGAACTCTTGCAGATGATGCAAAAGAAAAAGAAATCAAATTTAATGAGGAAGTTACAACAAAACATATTCGTGTTATTTACAAAGGTTCTCATGGTGGATTTGGTTCTGCAGCAGAATTCTTAATTCACCGTGCAGGTGTTGCAGCAGATGTTGAAGGCTTAAACGCATTAATCGCAGATGCAAAAGCAATGAAAAATGAAGGCTATACAGCAGAAACATGGGATGCTTTACAGGCTAAAATTGCAGAAGCAGAAGAACTTGCTAAATCAGAAAATCCTGATGCAAACGATGTGGAAGTAATGAAAAAAGAATTAAGAAAAGCAATGACTTCTCTTGTTCTTGACGGTAAAGGCGAAACAACTGACGGAAAAGATGATTTAAGAAAAGCAGTTGAAAAGTATAGCAAATACGATGAAAAAGACTTTACAGCAGAATCTTGGAAAGCGTTTGCAGAAGCATTGGCTGATGCTGAAAAAGTTTTAGCAGACAAAAATGCTACAGAAAAACAGATTACAGATGCACTTAATGCATTAGAAAAAGCAGCAGATGCACTTGTTCCGGTTGATAACGGAAACGGAGATAACGGAGACAACGGAAATAACGGTGGAAATGGTGGCAACGGCGGAAACGGAGACAATAACGGAAACGGAAACAACGCTGGAAATGGAGACAATAACGGAAACGGAAACAACGGCGGAAACGGAAACAATAATGGAAACAGCAACAACAAACCACCAAAAACAGCAGATGCAACACCAATCGGTTTGTGGTTAGCATTATTAGTTGTAGCAGGCGGAAGCATTTTCTTTTCAAAAAAGAGAAAACATTCATAAAATAAGAAAAAGTGGAAATCCTAAATAAAAAAACAGGAGGAACACAGATGAAAGCAAAGGTGAATGAAGGCTGCATTGCATGCGGAATGTGTGTGAGCATCTGCCCTAAAGTTTTTCGTTTTAATGACGACGGGGTAGCGGAGGCGTACAACGATATAACCGAAGAAACAGAGGAGGCAGCCGAAGATGCAAGAAACGGTTGTCCGGTTTCTGTAATTGATTTGAATTAGAAAGGATATGGCATTTGATTTTGCAAGTGCCATATCCTTTTTCGTGCATAAAAATTCATGTGGAAAGATTGACTTTTGCTGTTTAAAGCGATATAATGACAAATAATTAGATTAAAGTAAGGAGAATACGCTATGGAAAGAAAAAATATGTGGAAACAGTATACTGCAGAACAGTTAAACGAAGTAGAAGAAGTTAGCAAAAGATATAAAAATTGTCTTGATGCAGGGAAAACAGAAAGAGAATGTGTAAGTCTTGCTGTTTCTATGGCGGAAGAACACGGCTATCGCAATCTGGAAAAGTGTATTGCTGAAAATACAGAATTAAAAGCGGGAGATAAAGTATATGTAAACCAAATGGGAAAAGCATTGGCTTTATTCCAAATCGGGCAAAGACCGTTGGAGGAAGGAATGAATATTCTTGGGGCGCATGTAGACTCACCAAGAATTGACATTAAACAAAATCCGCTTTACGAAGATACAGATTTAGCGTACTTAGATACACATTATTATGGCGGTATCAAAAAATACCAGTGGGTTTCAATTCCTTTAGCAATTCACGGAACAGTTGCTAAGAAGGACGGAACAACAGTCGATATCGTTGTCGGAGAGAAAGAGGACGATCCGGTACTTGTTATCTCAGACCTTTTAATCCACCTTGCAGGAGAACAGATGAATAAGAAAGCAAGTGTTGTCATTGAAGGGGAAGAACTTGACGTTTTAGTTGGTTCAAAACCACTTTCAACAGACGATAAAGAAGAAAAAGAATTGGTAAAAGCAACTATACTTTCATTCTTAAAAGATAATTACGAAATTGAAGAAGAAGACTTCTTATCTGCTGAATTGGAAATCGTTCCTGCCGGAAAAGCAAGAGATTGCGGATTTGACAGAAGTATGATTATGGGATACGGACACGATGACAGAATTTGTGCATTCACATCATTGTTCGCTATGTTAGAAGTAGAAAATCCTGAGAGAACAAGTTGCTGTTTATTAGTAGATAAGGAAGAAATCGGAAGTGTCGGAGCAACAGGTATGGAATCAAAATTCTTTGAAAATGCAGTTGCAGAATTAGTTGCCCTCACAGTCGGAGAATCTTCATTGAAAGTAAGACGCGCTCTTCAAAATTCATTTATGCTTTCTTCAGATGTTAGTGCAGCATATGATCCAATGTATGCAAATGCATTTGAGAAGAAAAACACAGCATATTTCGGACGCGGACTTTGCTTAAACAAATATACAGGAGCAAGAGGAAAGAGCGGTTCAAGCGATGCAAATGCTGAGTACATTGCAAAAATCCGCAAAGTATTTGACGATAATGAAATCGGCTTCCAGACAGCAGAATTAGGAAAAGTTGATTTTGGTGGAGGCGGAACAATCGCTTACATCATGGCAGATTACGGAATGAACGTTATCGACAGCGGTATGGCAGTGTTATCTATGCACGCTCCGTGGGAGATTGCAAGTAAAGCAGATATTTACGAAGGATACAAAGGATATAAAGCATTCTTAAGAGAAATGAAATAGAAACAACGGAAAAGCTACAACACGAAAGTGTAGTGGCTTTTTCTATAGTTATTTTATATTTGACAGGAGGAGAGAAAATGAGTATACAGGAAAGAATTTCCATGTTGCGGGAACAGATGAAAAATCAAGGGATAGATATGTATATCGTGCCGACAGCGGATTTTCATCAAAGCGAATATGTGGGAGAATATTTCAAGGCAAGAAAATTTATCACAGGATTTAGCGGTTCGGCGGGAACGGCAGTAATCACTTTGGATGAAGCACGTCTTTGGGTGGACGGAAGATATTTTATACAGGCTGCGGAACAGTTAAAAGGCACAGGCGTACAGATGATGAAAATGGGACAGGCAAATGTACCGACATTGGATAAATATTTGGAGGAAACATTAAAGGACGGACAGACGCTTGGTTTTGACGGCAGAGTTGTTTCTATGGGAAACGGACAGAAGTATGCCAAAATCGTAGAAAGTAAACAGGGGAAAGTCGTGTACGATTTAGATTTGATCGGGGAAATTTGGCAAGACAGACCTTCACTTTCAAAAGAACCTGCATTTGCTTTGGAAGAGAAATATACGGGTGAATCCACAGAGAGCAAATTAAACAGAATTAGAGAAGTGATGAAAGAAAACGGTGCAACCGTACATATTTTAACAACGTTAGATGACATTTGCTGGACATTGAATATTCGCGGAAACGATATTGAATTTTTCCCGCTTGTTCTTTCTTATGCGATTATTACAATGGATAAAATACACTTATACATTGACGAAACAAAATTAAGTGATGAGATAAAAGCAAATATGAAGTCAGACGGGGTTGTTTTACACGAGTATAACGCCATTTACGAGGATGTAAAACAAATTAGTGAAGAGGAAACAATTCTGATTGATCCGATGTGCTTAAACTATGCGATTTACAGTAATATTTCCGACAGTGTGAAAAAGGTAGAAGCGAGAAATCCGGAAGTACTGTTTAAAGCGATGAAAAATCCGACAGAAGTGGAAAATATGCGTCAGGCACAAATTAAAGACAGTGTTGCCCACGTTAGATTTATGAAATGGCTAAAAGAAAATGTAGGCAAAATAACGATTACGGAAATGAGTGCATCTGATAAATTAGATGAATTTCGTGTGGAAATGGGCAATTTTATCCGTCCAAGTTTTGAACCGATTTCTTCTTACGGAGAACATGCTGCGCTTTGCCACTACACATCTTCACCGGAAACTGATGTAGAGTTAAAAGAGGGAAATGTTTTCCTGACAGACACAGGGGCGGGATTCTATGAAGGTTCAACGGATATTACAAGGGCATACGCTTTGGGAGAAATACCGGATAATATGAAAGAGGATTTTACCGTTGTTGCCATGTGTAATCTGGAATTGGCGAATGCGAAGTTTATGGAGGGATGTACAGGTGTAAACTTAGATATTTTGGCGAGAAAACCTCTTTGGGAAAGAAATAAAGATTATAATCACGGAACAGGACACGGACTTGGATACTTATTAAATATTCATGAAGATCCTGCAAACTTCCAATCAAAATATCGTGAAGGAAATACGGCAGTTTTACAGGAGGGCATGATACTTACGGTTGAGCCGGGAATTTATATTGAAGGTTCACACGGCGTACGCCTTGAAAATGAAGTACTTGTCCGCAAAGGCGAAAAAAATGAATACGGTCGATTCATGTATTTAGAAACAATTACATATGTTCCGTTTGACTTAGATGCGATTAAACCGGAAATGCTGACGGAGGAATACAGACAACAGTTAAATGCTTACCACAGAACGGTATATGAAAAAGTTTCTCCATACTTAAATGAAGAAGAAAAAGAATGGCTGAAAAAATATACGAGAGAAATATAGGTGTAAAAATGCAGACGGAAAGTATTATTTTAGATGTGGACGGAACTTTATGGGACTCCACAGAATTGGTGGCAAAGTCATGGAACAGGGCAATACGGGATATAGGAATTAGTCATATTGACGTGACCGCAGACCAGTTAAAAACACTATTCGGACGGACAATGAAAGAGATTGCCGATGTTGTTCTGAAAGATTGTTCGGAAGAGGAAAAAGAGAAAGTGATGGATTTGTGTTGTCAGTATGAGCATGAAGATTTGGAAAATGATGAGTGCAATATGCTATATCCGAACGTAAAAGAAACAATTATCGAATTGTCAAAAACGCACCGCGTCTTTATCGTAAGTAACTGCCAGTCAGGATATATCGAAATGTTTTTGCGGAAAACAAATTTAGGAGCATATGTGACGGATATTGAATGCTTTGGAAATACAGGCAAGGGAAAAGGTGAAAATATTCGTCTGATTATGGAAAGAAACCATTCCGAAAGTGCCTGTTATGTCGGTGATATTTGGGGAGATTACGAAGCGTCCTGTCAGGCAGGAGTTCCGTTTGTCTTTGCCGAATATGGTTTTGGAACTGTTCCTGAAAGTAAATGGAAAATCAAAGATTTTTCAGAACTGCTGACAATAGAATAAATTATGGAAAGGGTATCGCGTTGATACCCTTTTTTCTTAATCTAACAGTTCTTTTAATGTTTCAATAACGGAGTCTGTAACATAAGTTGAGTGAGAAGCAACACCCGGAGCGGCGTTCGACATGGCATATCCCTCTCCTGCCAAATGAAGCATTTCAATATCGTTATGCTGGTCACCGAATGCCATTGCTTCTTTCGGAGTGAGGTGGAAATAATCTAAGAAAACTTGAAGAGCAGTTCCCTTGTTTGCTTCAGGGGAGATAAAGTCAACCCACTCATTTCCGGAAGTGACTACTTTAATATCTGATTTGAACTCTTCACGGAAATGTAAAAATGTTTCCTCCGGTGTCGCGTTATCAAAAATAGCAATTTTTAAAAATGGAGACGCAACAGTAGATAAATCGTCCACGCATGTTACTTTGTTACCCATATCTTCTTCAAGGTGACGAAGAAATTCTTCGTTTTTCGTTTCAATATAACATGAATCTTCGCAGGAAAGAACGGCATCGCAATGTTCTCGATTTCTGATTTCTTCAAAAATGCGAATACCTAATTCACGGTCAATCGTTCCCCGACTGATGATTTCACCGTTGTGAATACAGAGCGAACCGTTTTCTGTGATATAAGAAATCTCGTCCTTCACCGGTTCAAAGAGTCTGCGAAGACTTGCGTACTGTCTTCCGCTTGCGGCGATAAAGTGAATCCCCTGTTTTTTTAATTGGCGTATAATATCGAATAATTCAGGATTTAATTCGTTTTCGCCATATTTCAATAATGTTCCGTCAATATCACTTGCTACTATTTTTATCATAATCAATTACCTCATATTATTTTCGTGTTTCCTACACTATTATATTACTGAAAGGGAAGATAGACAAGGGAAAAAAACAGGGGGAAATTCATCTCATTGAAAATTTTTTATAGAAATGCTATAATCAAACTGTTTAAAAGGATTTTGATTTCGGATAAAGGAGAAATAGGAAATGAGAATTGGAATTGGTAATGACCATGCGGCAGTAGAAATGAAACAGCAGATTGTAGCATTTTTAGAAGAACTGGGACACGAAGTAGTAAACTACGGAACAGATACGAATGACAGTTGCGATTACCCTGTTTACGCTGAGAAAGTAGGGCGTGCAGTTGTAGACGGCGAGGTAGAACGCGGAATTTTGATTTGTGGAACGGGTGTTGGAATTTCTATTGCGGCTAACAAAGTAAAAGGTGTTCGTGCGGTAGTTTGCAGTGAGCCATATTCAGCAAAACTTTCTAAACAGCACAATAATACAAACGTACTTGCGTTCGGTGCGAGAGTTATCGGTATCGAATTGGCAAAAATGATTGTGGAAGAATGGTTGAACACAGAATTTGAGGGTGAAAGACATCAAAGACGTGTGGATATGATTTCTGATATTGAAAACAGATAAGAAGTTAAGCAGGGGCTGTTACGTCCCTGCTTTTTAAATACGGCGAACAAAATCCAACAGATTTTCAGTTTCGTAATACATGATTGCTTTTTGGACAGAAATTAAATCTCGGCTGTTTAATTCCACTGTAATAGGAACAACTGTATTGTGTTCGGCAAGTTTCCAGTCTTCAACCATATATTTGAATTTTCTATTGACTATCATCACACTTTGTTTTTGTGAACAAATCGCATCTTTATTTTCTGCACTGATGAGAAAAGAATGTAAAGTCACCCTGTTGGGTGGGAAAATTTTGTCTAAATACAAAGTAATTACTTCCAGTTCCGAAGGAAGTTCGGACAAAATGAAAACGGGAGTAGGTTTCATAAAATGTTTAAGAATAAGTTCAATCTGTAATGACAAATAAAACAGATGACTTTTGTCAATTTCGTATTTAATATGGTTTGCTATTCTCCAATCTTCGATAATCTGTGCGATATTTTCAAAAATAACCTGTGTCAAAGGACTTCGTTTTGCATCAAGATACAGATTTTTATCGGGAGTGATACATTGAAGCCCGAGTAAAGATTTTCTGTAAAAATAAATTAAGGTTGTTCGTACAACGTGAGAAGCGGATATTTCCTTTCCGAATTTATGTTCAAGTCTTTGAAGTAAATCCGAAAATATTTTATCGGAAAATGTCAACTCATGCAGTTGTTTTATATCCTTTTCGGTCCATTTGTCTGCGAAGATGCAGTTATTAATGCAACAATAACAAAGATAAATATAGTTAAAATCATTTTCTGAAAAAACGATATTTAAGTTTGGTTCAAGGTTTTTTCGGATACTTTCTTTTAACAATTCATAAGCAAACAATTTTTTGCATAAATCTAAATGTTTGGAAATAATAGGCGAATGCAGATAACTTTGTCTTTTCCATGACAGGAAAAGCAGATAGTTAAAAAATCCATATTCGTTTGTTGTCATTTCAAGAAAACTCCGGTCGATTGTTTCATTGGTGGAAAGGATGAAATTATGTATGATATCCGTATCTGCATCATTCATTTCATAACAGTCTATTCCGTATTTATAATGTAACAGTGCAATCAGAAAACGAATGCGATATTCTTCACCGATAATGCAATTTTTCTTTATATCCAAGCCGATGCGGCGAAGATATGCCTGACAGTTCTGTTTAATCCGATAAGCAGTAGATTTCGTTAAAAATTCCGTTTCTATAAACTCCGTAAAAGCATGGTTTTCATCATTTAATACCATAAATTTTAAACAATGCAGAACATCTGAAGTTTGGTAGATTGCATGAAGCATTTCCATAAAACTTGTTCCGCTGTAAATTACAAGAGAAAAGTAAGAAGACTGTTTTTTGATTTCCGCCAATCCGATAAAGTCCATATTTAATTCATCAATGAGCGTGTTAATTCCGGTCAGACTTAGGGGAAAGGATATTTGTAAATCTGTCATTGTAATATTCCTGTCTGCATAAAAAATATTAAGCAATTCAAGTTTATTTTGTATGTTTTTTTTCAATATAATAATCTAACAT
>Snoopy_p2__coassemble_975_pt1 | contig 16995 bp, 17 predicted proteins | sample Snoopy_p2__metabat2_low_PE_038 | metagenome-assembled genome bin Snoopy_p2
TAATGATACCTTCTTATTTCAAGATGGTATCATTTATTTTTTCCGAGTAATGTAATTGATAATCATCTGTAACAAATATTGCATCTACATTGTCTAATCGGTTGATTAATTCCATTCCTTTTTCCAAACCTAAAGTAAAACAGGTTGTGCTAAGGGCATCACCGTCAGCAGAAGAGTCAGAGAGAATGGTCACACTTAACAAATTATTTTCTTTCGGATAACCGGTGGCGGAATCCAAAAGATGATGATAGATTTTACCGTCCTTTTTAAAATAGCGTTCATATACACCGGAGGAGACTACAGAGCGGTCGGTTACCGGAATGGAGGTGATTGTTTCGTTCTGTTCGGCAAAAGGTTTCTGTATGCCGATGTGGAATGGAGTATCGTCAGGTTTTCCGCCGATTGTCAAAACATTTCCGCCTAAGTTAATCATAGCATGTTCGATATTATTTTCGCGGAGAAATTCTTTCAGGCGGTCGGCAATATATCCTTTAGCAATTCCGCCTAAATCTAGGGAGGCTTTTGAGTCGAGCAGTTGAACGGTGTTACCGTCAATGACTACGTTTTTATAGTTTACATGACTTTTTGCTTCCTGAATAAGAGAGTCGGCAGGAATTTCTCCGGTATTGTTTTTGAAATCCCAAAGGCTGCTTAAAGGTGCGATTGTAATGTCGAAAGCGCCATTGGATAGGTTACCGTAATCAAGACCTTTTTGAATCAACTCGATTGTTTCATCGGAAACTTCTACGGGAACACCGCCACTTTTATTAATTTTAGAAATTTCGCTGTCGGAAATGGTACGGCTGAATTTATTTTCATATTTGGTACACAAAGCAAAACAGTCATCTAAAATGGAAGAATCGTTTGTTCCCCAAATTTTGATGGAAATAAGCGTATCAAAAAAAATACCGCTTTTACTGATCGGTTCTTTGGCGGAGGGACTTGTACAACCGCTAAAAAAAAGAAGGCAGACAGTCAGTATAATACTTATATAACGATGTTTCATATATATCCTCATTTCTTTATTCTTTATAGAAAACAGTATATACTAATTGATATTGAAAATGCAATCGAACATACGATTGCACAGTTAAAGTGAATATGATAAAATAAGTAGGGAGAAAAGAGCAGATGAAGAAAAATGATTATAAATTAGTGGCAGTTGTTATCTGTGCGGCGCTTCTTTTATTTGCGGCGGTAACTTTAAGAGAAAATGGCAGTAAAAATGTTATCGAGGTGAAAGTGGACGGCGTTGTACGGGGGAGATATTCACTTTCCGAGAATAGAGAAATTGAACTGAACGGGACAAATCATCTTGTCATTCAAGATGGAAGAGCGGACATTACCGATGCCAACTGTCCCGATAAAGTGTGTGTAAAACAAAAGCCTATTTCAAAAATAGGAGAAAGCCTTGTCTGTCTTCCGAATAAAGTTATTGTTACCGTAGTGGAAGGAGAAGAAAATGAGTTAGACGAGGTGGCAAATTAGGAGGATATCATGAAAAATAAAGGGGTCTATTTTGGGATGTTTACGGCGCTGGCACTGATTTTTAGTTATGTGGAGTCGCTCATACCCTTTCATATTGGAATACCGGGGGTGAAACTCGGACTGGCAAATCTTGTCATAGTCATTGCCATGTACAAAATGAAAAAAAGTCAGGTTTATCTGCTGTCTGTGACGAGAGTAGTTTTAGCAGGCTTTATGTTTGGCAATCTTTTCAGTATTATTTATAGTCTTGCGGGTTCATTGCTCAGCCTGACTGTTATGTATATGTTAAAGAAAAGCGAAAGGTTCAGTATTCTGGGAATCAGTATGGCAGGCGGGGTGTTTCATAATATCGGACAACTATTTGTTGCTATGATAGTATTGGAAAGTTTGCATTTAATTTATTATGCGGCAGTGCTATTGATTTCAGGGCTGATTACGGGAATTGTTATTGGAATTGTTTCCCGTGAGATACTAAAGCGGATTGATACAATTCATTTATAGAAAGAGAGAAAAATTATGATTTCATATATAAGAGGAGAATTGGTGGCGGTTGAAGAGGAAAAAGTAATTGTAGACGTAGGAGGTGTCGGGTACGGTATTTTTATGCCGGCGCAGTCTGTGGGAAGATTACCTCAGATACACAATGAGGTAAAATTGCATACATATTTACATATAAAAGAAGACGCCATGCAGTTATATGGATTTTTGACAAGAGATGATTTAAAAGTGTTTAAACTTGTTATCGGTGTCAGTGGAATAGGGCCGAAAGGTGCGTTAAATATTCTATCTAATTTAAGTGCAGATGACTTGCGTTTTGCGGTATTGTCAAATGATGTGAAAGCGATTTCCGCTGCGCAAGGGATAGGAAAGAAAACTGCGGAGAAACTGATTATAGAATTAAAAGATAAATTGAGTATGGATGATGTTTTGGAACATATGGCAGTTGAGGAGAAAACGGTTTCCGGTGTACAAAATAATGGTGTGCAGGCGGAAGCGGTACAGGCACTTGCGGCACTCGGTTATGGAAATACAGAAGCGCTGCGAGCAGTACGTCAGGCGGAAGTGACAGCGGGCAGTACAGTGGAAGATATATTAAAACAGGCATTGAGATTTATGATGTAAAAGGCGGTAAAGTAAAATGGGGAAAAGGATTATTACGACAGAAAGTTTGGAAGAAGATTTAAAAATAGAAAATCATCTCAGACCGCAGTTGTTGGAAGATTATATCGGACAGAAAAAGGCGAAAGAAATGCTCCGCATTTACATTCAGGCGGCGAAGGAGAGAAATGAGGCACTTGACCATGTTCTTTTTTACGGACCTCCGGGATTAGGAAAAACAACTTTGGCGGGTATTATCGCAAATGAAATGGGAGTGAATTTAAAAATCACATCAGGACCTGCCATTGAAAAGCCGGGAGAAATGGCCGCGATTTTAAATAATCTTCAGGAGGGAGATGTATTGTTTGTCGATGAAATTCATCGGTTAAACAGACAGGTGGAGGAAATTTTGTATCCAGCCATGGAAGATTATGCTATTGATATTATGATTGGAAAGGGAGCGAATGCCCGTTCCATTCGTTTGGATTTACCTCAATTTACTTTGGTTGGGGCGACGACAAGGGCAGGGATGCTCACAGCACCTCTTCGTGACAGATTTGGAGTTGTGCAAAGGTTAGAATTTTATACGGAGAAAGAGTTACAGACAATCATTATCCGCTCGGCAGGTGTTATGGGAGTGGAGGTGGATGAAAAGGGCGCTATGGAAATGGCGAGAAGGTCTAGAGGAACTCCTAGACTTGCGAACCGTTTGCTGAAAAGAGTGCGGGATTTTGCCCAAATTAAATATGACGGAGTGATTACGGAAGAGGCGGCAAATTATGCGTTAGATTTGTTGGAAGTGGATAAATACGGTTTGGATCATATTGACAGAAATATTTTACTGACAATGATACAGAAGTTTAACGGCGGTCCGGTGGGGCTGGACACTTTAGCGGCGTCTATCGGGGAGGACTCGGGGACGATTGAAGATGTATATGAGCCTTATCTTATAAAGAATGGATTTCTTCACCGAACACCTCGCGGAAGGGTAGTTACTTCTCTTGCCTATCATCATTTGGGAATTTCAGAGGAAAATAGTTAAAATGGTTGGCTTTTCAATCTGAATGGTTTATAATAAATAGAACATGAATTAGAAAGTAACAAGGAGGTGTCCTATGGCATCGTCAAAAAATTATACAGAAGTTTTAATCGGAGGAAAAGTTTTTACGCTGAGTGGATTTGAAAGTGAAGACTATTTACAAAAGGTATCTACATACTTAAATCGCAAAATGGAAGAATGCAGTAATGTGGAAGGATATAAGAAGCAGAGTGCAGATACAAGAAGTATTCTGCTCGCCCTTAATATTGCAGATGACTATTTTAAGGCAAAAAGTATGGCAAAAACATCGGAGACGGATATTGAGTTGAAAGATAAGGAAATGTATGACTTAAAACATGAGTTAATTTCCATACAGTTGGATTGTGAAAATGCCGAGAAAGAGATAGACAGATTAAAGGAAGAAAATACAGAATTACAAAAACAGATTGTGAAACTGGAAACAGAGTTAAAAAATCGTAAAAAATAAAAGGCTGTCAGAGGACAGTCTTTTTTAAAGGAAACAGGTATGAAAAGAGAAATAGAAATTTTAGCGCCGGCAGGATCGTATGAAAGTTTGAAAGCGGCGATTGCTGCAGGTGCAGATGCAGTCTATGTGGGCGGAAACCGCTTTGGAGCGAGAGCATATGCCAATAATTTTTCGGAGGAAGAATTGCTTGAGGCGATAGACTATGTTCATTTACATGGAAAGAAAATTTACCTAACGGTGAATACACTGTTAAAGGAAAAAGAATTGAAAAAAGAGTTATATGACTATCTCCTGCCTTACTACAGACAGGGATTGGATGCGGTTATTGTGCAGGACGCAGGCGTTCTTCATTTTGTGCGGAAACATTTCCCGAGCCTTCCGATTCACGCAAGTACGCAGATGACGATTACCGGAACGGACGGTGCGAAATTTATGGAAGAGCAAGGGGTAGAGCGAGTTGTCACTGCAAGGGAATTAAGTTTGAAAGAAATAAAAGAAATTTCCGAGCAGACTTCTGTGGAGATAGAAAGTTTTGTCCACGGTGCGTTGTGTTACTGCTATTCGGGGCAATGTCTGTATAGCAGTCTTTTGGGCGGAAGAAGCGGAAACAGAGGACAATGCGCTCAACCATGCAGACTTCCGTACAAGGTGGACGGAAAGACTTCCTATGTGATGAGCCTGAAGGATTTGTGTACGATAGAGTTTATTCCGGATTTGGCTGAGGCAGGTATTTATTCTTTTAAGATAGAAGGAAGGATGAAGAAGCCGGAATATGTGGCTGCCGTAACCTCAATCTATCGGAGATATGCGGATTTATATTTAGAAAAGGGAAGAAAAGGCTATTTCGTATCGCAGAAAGATAAAGAAATTTTAATGGATTTATACAATCGCGGAGGCTTTCATACGGGATATTATCAGGCGAGAAACGGAAAAGAAATGTTATCTTTAAATCGTCCGAATCACGCAGGTATAAAAGCGGTAAAGGTAGTCGGTCAGCAGGGAAAAGAAATCAATGTGCAGGCAATGACAGATTTACACAAGGGAGATATTTTGGAATTGCCCGATAAAGAAAACTATACATTGGGGCAGAGTGTGAGGGCAGGACAGAAGTTTGCGGTCAGTCTGCGAAAAGGACAACGGGTTACAAAGGGAGAAGTATTAAATCGTACAAGAAACGAACAACTGCTTCAGGAGTTAAAAAAAGAGTTTGTTGAAAAAAAAGTACAGGAAAAAATTAATGGGAGTTTAATACTTTCTACAGAAAAAGATGCTACACTAACATTGTGGTTTGACGATGTGGAAGCGACTGTTTATGGTGATAAGGCAGAACAGGCGTTAAACCAGCCAATGAGTGAAGAACGAATTGAAAAGCAAATGAGAAAGACGGGAAATACTCCGTTTATATTTGATAGACTTACGATTTCTTTGGAAGATACTCTTTTTATGCCAATGCAGAAATTAAATGAGTTGAGAAGAAACGGATTAGAATTGTTGGAAAAGAATATTTGTGAAAAATACAGACGCTCCGATGAAAAGCCGCAAGAAAATCTTCAAGAAGCAGAAAAGAAAGAAAAAAATATACAGTCACTGTTCGCTTATGTAGAAACGAAAGAGCAGTTTGTAAAAGTAGTCTGCAGTGAGTTTGTTAAGAGAATTTATATAGACTGTACAATGACAGAGCGGTCATGGGAGAGTAAAAGGCTGGCGGAGATAGTTTCTATCGCAAAAGAGAAGGGAAAAGAAATCTATTTTGCATTGCCGTATATTTTCAGAAAAGATACGGAAAAGAAATATAAAGAAAACTTTGATGCCACCATATTTGATGGCGTGTTAATTAGAAATTATGAAAGTTTTTATTATATGCGGGAGCGATTTCCGCAGGTTCACGTTGTTTTGGACGCTAATATGTATCAGTTTAATCGGGAGGCAAAAACATTTTGGGAAGAGCAGGGCATTGAGGAATTTACCGCACCACTGGAATTGAATTACAGAGAATTGGGTGAACTGGGCTGTGAAAGGAGTGAATTAGTTGTGTATGGGTATTTGCAGATGATGGTATCAGCACAGTGTATTCATAAAACAACAGAAAAATGTACACATCAGAGCGGATATACGAAGATGACTGACAGATACAATAAACAGTTTACCGCAAAAAATTGCTGTGACTATTGTTATAATATTATTTATAATGCAGAACCGTTGTGTCTGCTTGAACAGAAAGAAGATATTTTGCGGTTAAATCCAAGAGAACTGCGACTTCATTTTACGGTAGAAAATGGAAAAGAAACCGAGAAAATCTTAAATCAGTTCGCAGATGTTTTTGTTAAGAATAAAGAAGTAGAGGCGTTTGAAAAGGCGTTTACAAGAGGCCATTTTAAACGCGGAGTAAAGTAGGTGAAAATTTGGTAAATATTATAGTTGAATTATCTAAATATCTGATGATTATCTGTATAGCGATTTATACATATCTCTGTTTTTCGGTGTTTGGATATGAAGATGAATATAAGAAAAGAAAATTGTTGAGAAGGCAGAACAGATTGATGTTTTCCATACATTTTATGGCGTATCTCGTACTGTTCTTGAAAATGGATGAGGTGAAAGTCATTGCCTTTTATCTTGTGCAGGTTGTTCTGCTCGGCGGGATTATTTTGCTTTATACGAAAATTTATCCGAAGATTTCAAGGCTGGTCGTAAACAATATGTGTATGCTTTTGACAATCGGATTTATTATTCTGACAAGACTTTCTTTTCAGAGGGCAATAAAGCAATGTGTGATTGTGACAGGTTCGGTTTTGCTTAGTTTAGTTATACCGGTAGTGATAAGAAAAATGAAAAAACTGGCGGATTGGGCGAATCTGTATGCAGTTATAGGAATATGCGCACTACTTCTTGTACTTGCTTTGGCAAGTACGTCGGGAGGAGCAAAACTTGGTTTTAGCATTGCGGGAATCGGTATTCAGCCCTCTGAGTTTGTGAAAATTTCTTTCGTATTTTTCGTTGCCAGCAGACTACAAAAGTCAACAGAGTTTAAAGATGTAGTGGTAACAACGATTATAGCGGCAACTCATGTGATTATTCTTGTGCTGAGTACGGATTTAGGTGCGGCGTTGATTTTGTTTGTCGTATATCTGATTATGCTCTACGTTGCGACAAGACAACCCTTGTATTTGCTTGCGGGTGTAGCAGGGGGAAGTGTTGCGGCTGTAGCAGGATATTTTATGTTTAGTCATGTGCGTACTCGTGTTGCCATTTGGAAAGGTCCGATTAGTCCGGAAACGGCTGGGGGATATCAGATTGCACAGTCACTGTTTGCAATCGGTACGGGCAGTTGGTTTGGTATGGGGCTTATGCAGGGAGCGGCAGACAAAATATCTCTTGCCACCGAAGATTTTGTTTTTGCAGCGGTTGCAGAGGAGTTGGGATTGATTTTTGCCCTCTGTCTGATGTTGATTTGTGTAAGTTGTTATGTAATGTTTCTCAATATTGCCATGCAACTGAGAAATACATTTTATAAATTGGTTGCACTTGGGCTTGGAACGTGTTACATTTTCCAAATATTCCTTACAATCGGAGGAGGAACAAAATTTATTCCTCTAACGGGAGTTACGCTTCCTTTAGTAAGTTATGGAGGAAGTTCCGTGTTGAGTACAATTATGATGTTTGCAATTATTCAAGGATTATATATATTAAGAGAAGACGAGGAAGAAAGCATTGAGAGAAAAAAAGAAAGACAGAAAACAAAGAAACAACCGTCTGACAGACGACGATATTATGATTCTGTCGGACGACGATCTGGACGCCCGTCTGGAACGGCTTCCGAACAGCCAAGACGAAGAACGGGTCCAAAGAAGACAGCCCGCTAAAAAGCAGGCGCAGAAGAAGTCGGCAGAAAAAAAGAAAAAGAAAAAACGGAAGAAGGTTACAAATAAGGAATTTGCACGAATTACGTATCTGTTTGTCAGCCTGTTTCTCGTTTTAATGGGATATATTGTATATTTTAATGCGTTTAAGGCGAAAACTATTATTAACAGTCCTTATAATACGAGACAGGATCTCTTTGCGGATAGAGTAATCCGAGGAAAAATTTTAGACAAGAACGGGGAAGTGCTTGCAAAGACAACGGTAGATGAGGACGGAAAAGAAACGAGAGAATATCCTTACGGAGATTTATATGCCCATGTTGTCGGCTATGCTTCAAAAGGTAAAGCGGGACTGGAGTCAAAAGAGAATTTTAATCTCCTTACATCCAACGCATTTATTTTAGAGAAAATTATGAAAGAATTTAAAGGGGAGAAAAACATAGGAGATAATGTGGTGACAACCCTTGATACGAATTTGCAGCAGGCGGCATACGATGCACTCGGCGATAATAAAGGGGCGGTTGTTGTTATGGAGGCGGATACGGGAAAAATTTTGTCTCTCGTTTCCAAGCCGACTTTTGACCCGAATTATGTGGCAGAAAACTGGGCAGAGTTAAATCAGGATAAAGACAGTGCCATGTTAAACCGTGCAATGCAGGGAAAATATGCACCGGGATCTACGTTTAAAATTGTGACTGCGCTGGAATATATAAGAGAGAACAGTGATTATGCATCGTATCAGTATAAATGTACAAGTAAGATTGAACATGACGGAACGGTTATTCACTGTAATAATAACAAAGTGCATGGAATGGAAGATTTGAGAAGTTCCTTTGCAAATTCATGTAACAGTTCTTTTTCCAATATCGGTTTACAGTTAGATATTTCTAAATATAAAAAGACTGCGGAACAGTTACTTTTTAATAAAGAATTGCCGTCACCACTTATGTATAGTTCAAGTAAGTTTGTATTGTCACCAAAGGACCATGCATCAGAAGTAATGATGACTGCTATGGGACAGGGAAAGACACAGGTAAGCCCATATCATATGGCATTAATTACTTCTTCCATTGCCAATGGCGGAAAGTTAATGAAACCATATTTGGTTGATAAAGTAGTAAATTATTCGGGAACAACCGTAACGAAAAATATGCCGGAGGAATACGGAGAATTGATGACGAGAGAAGAGGCGGCTCAGTTGACAGAATATATGGAAGCGGTAGTAGAAGAAGGGACTGCAAAAACGCTTAGCGGACAGGGATATTCGGTTGCCGGTAAAACGGGAACTGCGGAATATAGTGTAGACAAAGAAAAGGTACATTCATGGTTTGTAGGATTTACAAATGTAGAAAATCCGGAATTGGTTATCAGTGTTGTAGTGGAAGGCTCGGATTCAACAGGAACAAAAGCGGTAAATGTTGCAAAAAAAGTGTTTAACAGTTATTATTAGGTAAAAGTCGTAAAGAAGGAATTGGATGAAATTTTATAAAAACTTGTATGTTGGGGACAGCATGAAAGCAAGGCAGAAAGAGATTGTAGAAAAATTAGAGACGGGAAAAGTACAGTTCAGTTGTTATCTGATTGTACTTTCCAACAATCCGACAAATCAACTGGAATGTTATGATTCTATTTTGCTTTTACAGAAAAGGTGGATGGAAGAGCCGATGCTTGTCGTTGGCGGGGCGTCCGGTTATATGGAATCGTTGGAAGTGATAAAGCAGATTACGGAAGACGCCTATCTTCAATACGGTGATGCCGATTTACGAAGATATATTTTGGAAACGCAGCAGGAAATTCAGGAAAGTAAAGTATAGGTGTTTAAATGCTACATATTTTATGTATACTACTAAAAATAATAGGAATATTGATTTTAGTTACCTTTGGACTTTTTATTCTTCTGACAGGGGTTATGTTGTTTGTGCCTGTTCGCTATCAGGTAGAAGCGAAGGGTGAAGGTACGTTACAGTCTTTGGAATTACGGATAAAATTCTCGTGGTTTTTACATTTGCTGTCGGGGTATGCTTTTTATGCAGACAAAAAGACGGATTGGCAGTTGCGAACTGCATGGAAAAAATGGAACGTGCAAAAAGAAGAGAAAGTATCGAAGCAAAAGGGTAAAACGCAAACAGTAACGAAATCGGAAAAAGCGGAAGAATCAACGGCAAGGGAAGAAAAGCAGCCGGAAAAAGTTGCGGAGCAGACAGAGCAACATCAACTTCCGAAAGAACCGGTGCAGATGAAACAGACGAAAACGAAAAAAAAGAAAAATTCGTTTATGGATAAATGCAAGAAATTTTTTAAACAGACAAAACGTACAATAAGCAACATTTGTGATAAGATAAAAATGCTCAGAGATAAAAAAGACAAGGTTGTAGAATTTTTAGAAGATGAACTGCATCAGAGTGCATGGAGAAGTGGAAAGCGAGAAGTACTAAGACTTTTAAAATATTTAAGACCGAAGAAGATAAAGGGGAGAGTACATTTTGGATTTTCAGATCCTTATCTGACCGGAAAGACACTGGCAATACTTAGTATGTGGTATCCGTTTTACGCAGATACGGTTTCGCTTGAACCTGATTTTGCGGATGCGGTTTTGGAAGGTGAACTGTGTATAAAGGGATGTGTAAGAGGTTTTTACTTCCTGCTTCCTGCTTTTAACATTATACGCAACAAAGAAATCAGACAGACTTATAAACATATACGGACATTTCAACTATAAACAAAATGAATGGAGGAATTAAAATGGCAGAGAACAATTTCAAAAATACGGTGGAATCTCTTTTTAAGGGAATGGACAGTGTGATTTCGTCAAAAACAGTGGTAGGTGAGGCAATTCATATCGGTGACACAATTATTTTACCTTTAGTTGACGTATCTTTTGCAGTGGGAGCGGGTGCTTTCGAGCAGGAGAAAAAGAATAAGGGAGCAGGCGGACTTGGCGGGAAAATGACTCCGAGTGCGGTTCTTGTCATTCAGGACGGAAAAACACGATTGGTAAATATAAGAAATCAGGATACGATTACAAAGATTTTGGATATGGTTCCCGATGTGGTAGAGCGTTTCAGCAATCAGAGCAAAGAAAAGAAAATGACGGAAGAGGATGTGGCTGAAATTTTGGAAGAAGGAAGCGAGTCATAAAAAGGCAGAATTTTCATATAATGGAATAAAAGTGTAGTTGGAAGTGGAAGATGAAGAGAGTAATCGGATTTGCGCTGTTTTGGATAGCGGTAGGAATGCTGTTATCCATGTTTCTTTCCAGTACATTTTTAGAGGTGGCGATTATTATTATCTGCTTCCTGTCGGGATATATATTGTTTTGCTGTGACGGAAAATAAAGTTTATGGCAACAAAAAAACGAGGTGATATGAAATCATCTCGTTTTATCATTGCGTAAAATTAAGCACGTTCAACTCTTCCTGATTTTAAGCAAGAAGTACATACGTACATTTTTTTAGAACCACCTTCAGTTTTAACTCTTACTGATTTTACATTAGATTTCCACATTTTTGGTGTTTTTCTATGAGAGTGACTTACGTTGTTTCCAAAATGAGCACCCTTTTCACAAATAGCACATTTAGCCATGATTGCACCTCCTAACGATATTAATAGCCATAATAGACTCACAACACTAAGTATTTTAGCAGAAAAATAAAAAATATGCAAGAGTTTATTTTCCTCATATTTAACTTTTCGGAAAATGTTGTAAAAAACGTTGAAACAGAGTATAATACAAATGTTAAATACGATTAAATCCAGAATGAATTGGAGGTATAGATATGAAAGGTAGTATGAGTACAGACTTTGGAATTATTACGATTGACCCTGAAGTAATTGCTAAATACGCAGGCTCTGTTGCTGTAGAATGTTTTGGAATAGTGGGAATGGCAGCAGTGAATATGAAAGACGGTCTTGTAAGACTGCTTAAGAAAGAAAGCCTGACACACGGAATACAGGTATATATTTCAGAAGATAACAGAATTACGCTTGATTTTCATGTAATTGTTTCTTACGGCGTTAGTATTTCAGCTGTTACAGAGAACTTAATCAGCAATGTGAAATATAAAGTGGAAGAATTTACAGGTATGTCAGTAGATAAAATTAACATCTACATCGAGGGCGTAAGAGTAATCGATTAGTTTAAGGAGGATTTTGTTGTGGCAACAAAAACAATAAATGCAGAAGTACTTGCCAAGATGTTTTTGGCAGGTGCAGGTAACATAGAGGCGAAAAAAGAATTTATCAATGAGTTGAACGTATTTCCGGTTCCGGATGGTGACACAGGTACAAATATGTCTTTAACCATTATGGCGGCAGCGAAAGAAGTGACGGCGATTGAACAGTTTGATATGGCATCACTGGCAAAAGCAATTTCTTCAGGTTCTCTTCGCGGAGCGAGAGGAAACTCAGGCGTTATTCTTTCTCAGTTGTTCAGAGGATTTACAAAGGGAATTAAAGAACATAAAGAAGTAGATACGGTTATTTTAGCGAAAGCCTGCATGAAAGCAAAGGAAACAGCGTACAAAGCCGTTATGAAACCAAAAGAGGGAACAATTTTAACTGTGGCAAGAGGGATTGCTGAGAAAGCGGTTGAATTGGCAGAAACAACGGACGATTTGGAAATCTTTATTCCGCAGGTGATCGACCATGCAGAATATGTTCTTTCACAGACACCGGATATGTTACCGGTTTTAAAAGAAGCAGGCGTTGTAGATTCCGGCGGACAGGGATTACTTGAAGTGTTAAAAGGCGCTTATGATGCGTTCTTGGGCAAAGAGATTGATTATAGTAAGATTGCACCAAGTACAGGTAAAAGCAATGTGAAAGCAAACAGTGATGTACCGGCTGATATTAAATTCGGTTACTGTACGGAATTTATTATTATGACGGAGAAAGAGTTTACGGAAAAAGACGAAAGAGAATTTAAGGCATATTTAGAATCTATCGGAGATTCTATCGTATGTGTGGCAGATGATGAAATTGTTAAAATTCATGTGCATACAAACGATCCGGGACTTGCCATTCAGAAAGCGTTGACTTTTGGACAGTTGTCAAGAATGAAAATCGACAATATGCGTGAGGAACATCAGGAAAAATTAATTCGTGATGCGGAGAAACTTGCACAGGAAGAAGCGAATAAAAAGAAAGAAGAGCCGAGAAAAGAAATGGGATTTATTGCCGTTTCTATTGGAGAAGGTTTAAATGAAATCTTCAGAGAATTGGGTGCAGATTATATTATCGAGGGCGGACAGACAATGAATCCGAGTACGGAAGATATGCTTGCCGCAATTGACGCCGTAAATGCCGAACATATTTTTATTTTACCGAATAATAAAAATATTATTATGGCGGCAAATCAGGCGCAGTCTTTGACAAAGGATAAAGATATTATTGTCATTCCTACAAAGACAGTTCCACAGGGAATTACGGCGATTATCAATTATATGCCTGAGTTGGATGCTAAAGCAAATGAAGAGACAATGCTTGAAGAAATCAAGAATGTAAAAACAGGTCAGGTGACTTATGCAGTGCGAGATACACGCATTGATGATAAAGAAATCCATGAGGGAGATATTATGGGTATCGGTGATGCAGGTATTCTTTCTGTTGGAACATCGATTGAAGAAACGACAAAAGATATGCTTGCACAGTTAGTAGATGAGGAGTCAGAACTTATCAGTCTGTACTTTGGTCAGGAAGTTTCGGAAGAGGAAGCGGAGAGATTTTCAGCAGAGATTGAAGAGTTATATCCGGATGCAGATGTGGACACACATTTCGGAGGACAACCAATTTATTACTATGTGCTTGCAGTAGAATAAAAAGCAATGTGAATTTAAGAAAAGCGATTCTTTGGAGTCGCTTTTTCTGTATCAGAAGAATGGAAAAAAGTATGGATGAATTATCAAATATTGCAGAATTAAAAGGCGTAGGCGAAAAGACGGAAAAATTATTTTATAAGTTAGGTATCTTTACCGTAGGAGATTTGATTCGGTATTTCCCGAGAACGTATGATGTGTATGAGAAACCTGTGGAAATATCGGAGGCAGAAGAAGGTAAAACAGTTGCCGTTACGGGAACAATTTGGGGAGCAGTTCAGATAACAGGGACACGCACAATGCAGATAACTACGCTGACTTTGCGGGATATTACGGGACAGTTAAAAGTGATATGGTTTCGTATGCCATTTTTAAAAACGACGCTTCGATCGGGAAGTGTTATTACGTTGCGGGGTAAAGTGGCAAGGCGTAAAGGAATGCTTACAATGGAACAGCCGGAAATTTTTTATCCGAGCAGTAAATATCAGGAAAAAGAGAATACGCTTCAGCCGATATATCCTTTGACAGCGGGGATGACAAATCATACCATTTCAAAAATGGTCCAGCAGAGTTTGGGAAAATTGGATTTAAAACAGGAAATTCTTCCCGAAAATATAAGGACAAAATATCACTTGGCGGAATATAATTATGCAGTGCGGGGAATACATTTTCCAAAAGATAAGGAAGAATATTATTATGCAAGGGAAAGACTTGTTTTTGAAGAATTTTTGCTGTTTATTTTATCGTTGAGACAGTTGAAAGAAAAAAAGGAAAGAACAGAAAATGCCTTTACCTTTACAATTCCAAAGGAAATTGAAATGTTTTTAAATCAACTTCCGTATGAATTAACAAATGCGCAGAAAAAAGTTTGGGAAGAAATAAAACATGACCTTACCGGAGAGAAAGTTATGGCAAGGCTTGTGCAGGGAGATGTAGGTTCGGGGAAAACGATTATCGCACTGCTCGGGTTAATGCTTGTCGGATTAAACGGTTATCAGGGCGCATTGATGGCGCCTACGGAGGTACTGGCAAAACAGCATTATCAATCTGTCTGCGAGATGTTTGAACAGTATCATATTCCATTGCAGGCAGAATTGCTCACAGGGTCTATGACGGCTAAAGAAAAAAGGCAGGCTTATGAAAAAATTGAGCATGGAGAGGCGGATATTGTTATCGGTACACACGCTTTAATTCAGGAAAAAGTTCAGTATAAAAATCTTGCGCTTGTTATTACCGATGAACAGCACCGATTTGGAGTAAAACAAAGGGAAAAACTGGCGGAAAAAGGAAATACGCCTCATATTCTTGTAATGAGTGCAACTCCTATTCCAAGAACGCTGGCGATTATTTTGTACGGTGATTTGGATATTTCGGTTATTGATGAACTTCCGGCAAACAGACTTCCGATAAAAAACTGTGTTGTAGACACATCTTACCGAAAAACAGCCTATGAATTTATGCGAAAACAAATCAGTCAGGGGCGCCAGTGTTATGTGATTTGTCCTATGGTCGAGGAGAGCGAAACGCTGGAAGCGGAAAATGTAACGGATTACGCAAAAACGTTACAGGAAGAATTGGGCAATCAAATTCATGTACAATATTTGCATGGCAAAATGAAACAGGCACAGAAAGACGAAATTATGGAAAATTTTGCGAAAAATGATGTGCAGGTATTGGTTTCTACAACGGTAATTGAGGTCGGTATTAATGTGCCGAACTCTACCGTAATGATGATTGAAAATGCAGAGAGGTTTGGACTTGCTCAGTTACATCAGTTGAGAGGGCGTGTAGGAAGAGGAGAACACCAGTCATATTGTATTTTTATGACCGGAACAAAATCGAAGGAAACGAAGAAACGACTGGAAATTTTAAATAAATCTAATGACGGATTTTATATAGCCGGAGAAGATTTGAAATTGAGAGGACCGGGAGATTTGTTCGGAATACGACAGAGCGGGATTTTAGACTTTAAACTGGCGGACGTATTTCAGGATGCGAAGACGTTGCAAAATGCAAATGAGGCTGTAAATCAACTTCTTGAGGAAGATGCTAATTTGGAGAGGGAAGAGAATGGAAATTTAAGAGAATATTTGCGGAAATATATGAGTGATGTATTGTTGGAAAAGACACTGTAAAGGAGGAGAGAGTGTATAAAATAGACAGATTGCTCATAGAATAAATAGGGTATGATTTTCTTGACAAAAGTGTTTGTTGAAGATATACTATACCTAGTGATCGCACTATGGAAACTTGAGAAGCCCGTAGTCCGAAGGGCTCCTGCGGGAGCCTTTTGTTATTTGGGGAAGTATAGAGGCGGCAGAAGGATGAAGAAAAAAGGATTTTTAACATATGATGAGCAAATTGCTTTTTTAAAAGAGAAGAATTTGAAAATACAGAATGAAGAATATGCTAAAAAGATGTTGTTTGAAATAGGATATTTTCCATTGATTAATGGATATAAAGAGGTATATAAGAACTTGATAACGAATCAATTTCAAGATGGAGTTACTTTTGAAGAAATTTATGAATTGTACCGTTTTGATAATGATTTGCGAAGTATCTTTATAAAGTATATTTTGATTGTGGAGAGAAATATTAAATCTTCTTTATCATATCATTTTTGTCTTACATATGGTGATACGCAAACGGATTATTTGGATATTGGACATTATGATTATTCTGGTAAGAAAAAGATAGTGATTCAGAATATGGTGAAAATTATGAAAGGTCAACTTAGAAATGATAGCGATTATGTGTATATTCGTCATTATATGGTAAAGTATAAATATGTGCCGCTATGGGTACTGTTAAATGTGATGACTATTGGGCAGTTGTCAAAAATGTATAGTTGTCAAAAAGGACGTGTACAGATACGAGTTTGTCAGGATTTTGGATCGATTAAGATTAATGAGATGACGAAGATGTTGGCAGTTATGACAAAGTTTAGAAATGTGTGTGCTCATAACGACCGTTTGTTTAACTTTCGTACAAAAGATGCCCTATGTGATATGAAGATTCATGAAAGGCTTTCTTTAGAAAAACAGTCTGGACGATATATGTGTGGAAAGAACGACTTGTTTGCACAAGTGATTATTTTGAAACTCTTGTTGCCGGAAGATGAGTTTAAAGAATTTTTTTATGAATTAAAAGGGTGTTTCAAAAAATATTCGGTACATAAAGAAGTTCTTGTAAGCATGGGATTCCCAGAGA
>Snoopy_p2__coassemble_980_pt1 | contig 16965 bp, 13 predicted proteins | sample Snoopy_p2__metabat2_low_PE_038 | metagenome-assembled genome bin Snoopy_p2
GCCAAATATAATCTATGTTCATCCAACAACCATCTACAAATATCACGCTTTTTAAGGCATCAATGGGCTATAATTTTTCCTTTTCTTTAATTGACCGATATGATTTTTTCATCTCCAAAGTAATTCCTATCCGAAAAAATTTTCTTCAAATTTATCTTCTCTTCCTCATATTATATCAGAACATAAAACAAAAGTACAGAACAAACTCGAATGTTTGTTCTGTACTTTTGTTTTGTCATTTCCTAAATATTTCTGGCAACCTCATATGCATCCCAAATCGCATACATAATATTCTGTACCTTATTCGCATCTCCAATTACTCTGACATTAGGGTGTAAAAATTTAATTTTATCATATAAAGATTTTTCGGAATTATATCCGATAGCAACAATGGCAGACTCTGCCGGAATAACTTCTTCGCCGTCTTTTCCTTCAAGAACAAATCCTTCCTCAGTTACTTTCACAATTTTTGAACCGCATTTTACATTAATCTTTTTGAATGCTACTAAATCTTTCAACATATCGTGGTTTGCATGACATAACGGACCGCCGACCTGTAAAATATCATCCATCATTTCTACGATTGTTACGTCTTTACCCATATCTTTTAACCACAAAGCAGTTTCACATCCAACTAATCCTCCACCGATTACAACAGTTGAATTTCCAACTTCTTTTTTCTTAAGCAATACTTCCTCAGCAGTATATACTTTGTCAGTTCCTTCAATTGTTAATCTTCTAGGTGTAGAACCTGTTGCCAAAATAACAGCGTCTGCATCTGTTGACTGAATCATTTCTTCCGTTACAGCAGTATTGTACTGTACATTTACCCCAAGATTTTTCAACTGTAATTCATACCATTTTACAAGTGCAATATCATCCTCTTTGAAATCCGGTGCGCCTGCTGCCACAAGATTGCCACCCAATCTGTCACTCTTTTCAAAAAGTTCCACTTCGTGGCCACGGATTGCTGACACTCTTGCCGCTTCACATCCCGCAACACCACCGCCGATGAGAAGAACTTTTTTCTTTTCGTCAGCCTTTTTCAATTCTAATTCTTTTTCTCGACAGCAAGCCGGATTTACTGCACATGTAATGTTTGCATAACTCTGCAATCTTCCCATACAGCCTTCCTGACAGGATAAACACGGACGAACTTCTTCATATTTATCCGCTAAAATTTTGTTTGGAATTTCTGCATCTGCAAGCAATGGTCTTGCCAAACCAATCATATCTGTTTTTCCTGATAAAATAGCATCGCTGGCTAATTCAGGATCTTCCATTCTTCCCGCTGTGATGATTGGAACATCCACTGTATTTTTAAGAATTTCATTATATGGCAAATATAATCCCTTTTTCTGATACATTGGCGGATGACTCCAGTACCATGAGTCATATGAACCGACATCTGCGTTTAACGCGTCATAACCTGCTGCAACCAAAATTTTAGCAGCCTCAATTCCTTCCGGAATATCTCGTCCTTTTTCTTCAAACTCTTCTCCCGGAAGACCGCCTTTGCACCAGTCTTTAATGAAACTTTTAATGCTGTATCTCAATGACACAGGATAGTCCTGCCCACATCTTTTCTTAATTTCCTGTACGATTTCACAGGCAAAGCGAAGTCTGTTTTCTAGACTTCCGCCGTATTCATCTGTTCTGTTATTGAAAAATGAAATGGCAAATTGATCCAACAAATATCCTTCGTGAACCGCATGGATTTCTATACCGTCAAATCCCGCTTTTTTTGCGATTTCTGCTGACTCACCGAATTTTCTGACATATTCTTTTACTTCTTCTGTTGTAAGTTCTCTACACACAACATCTTTTAAAAATCTGTGTGGAATTGCTGACGGACCAACTGCTGTTCGTCCTACAATAGAAGGAATACTCACTCGTCCAAAACCTGCCGACAACTGCAAAAAGATTTTTGATCCATATGCATGGACACGCTCTGTCATGCTTTTTCCTCTTGTAATAAAGTTAAGAGGGTTTAATGTCGGGCATGGCATAGACGGTAATGCACATTTTTCAATATCGTTTTCTACCATTGTAACTCCGGTCATAATTAATCCTGTACCGCCTTTTGCACGTTCAACGTAAAATTCTTCACCTTTTTCATTGAAACTTCCGTCTGCGTTACATAGTCCTCCCGGTCCCATAGGTGCTAAAACAAATCTGTTTTTGATTTCCAAACTTCCGATTTTAATTGGTTCAAATAAAACTTTGTATTTTTCTTTTATCATCTGTCGTCCCTTTCTTTAAACTGTTTTTGATTAACAATACGTTTCTAAAATCAGTATAAAGTATAAAGGAACTTTAATTTCAAGAGGTATTGTGATTTTTTTATCAATTTTTATCTGATAGGTATCCAAATCTCTATATAATTGTGCAGTTTAGCAGGTTTTTCAACTTCTGCCAAAAGAATTTTTCCCACCATATCACCGGCAATTTCAAATCCTCTTGATTTTGCATATGCTTCCGCCTTTTTGAATGTAACTGCGGGATTTTCCGTCAATTCATCGCCTATAATCTGAATCGTATGCAGACATGAGCAGGATTTTAGTTTTTTTCCGTGCAGTCCCGCCGGTATATCGAAAGTTTCTATATTGCGATTGAAAACCATATATCCAAAATTACTTTTTTCACTTTCTTTATGCCGAATTACGCCAAGTTGTACAGTCGGCATCGCTTTTACACACTGCTGAACCATTTTTTGTGCCTGTCTGTCGCGGGAAATCCAACCGCATTCATCATCATATACCATTAAAATATCAGGCGATTTCACGAACTCATACTTGTCCAAAAGTTCATCAATAAGACGTATACTCGTTAGATTTTCTTCCATTGCCTCCGCAAGTTTGCTGTAATACCTGCTTTTTTCCTCTGCACGCGTTTTGTATAATTCTATTTTTTCCTGTATCTCCAAGTAATCATTTTCTTCCCCGCTGAATTGCTTTACAATCTCTTTCACGGGAATTTCCATATTTTTATATTTTGTATAAGACAATAGTCTGAAAACATCTACGACCTTATAATATCTCCAACCGTTTTCTTCCTTATCTGCCTTAATTAGATTTTCTTTTTCTAAAAAATGGATTGCACTTGTTGTTATTCCCAATATACTTGCTAAATCTTTTACACTATACTTCACTTTTACCTCCAAAGCCTAAAGTAACTTTAGTCTTTCCCCAGCAACATTTCCTGCTCTATTTCTACTCCATACTCCAAAATACATTTCTTCAACTCTTCTACCTCTCCCGCATCCATTTCTTCGAGCCGTTTTCTCTTCTGTTCTTCCAACACAATTCCTGCATTTTTTTCAACTGTCTGACAAAAACTTTCTCTGTTCATTTTATATGGCTTTAATTTCGGGAAAATTTTTTCTTTATTAAATAGGAAAATACGGATACCGCCCAAATCCATATCTCCCCAATGATAAAATTCCACATGCTCATCTGCCAATTTTTCAAGTTCCTGCAAATATTTCACTTCTTTTGGAGAGAAAAATCCGTGACAGTAAATATATAACGTATCTTTGTCATATGTCATATTTTCATAATTTGCTTTATTTTCTATCGTCATAATTTTTCGTATGTGGGGAAGTGCCGTCGGTTTTGAATGTTCCAATGTCTGTGAATTGATAATTGTCCCATAGCATAAATCACTTGTATCAACCGCCTTTCCCGTATCAAGTTGATAGACAACCGCACCCTTCCATTCTAAAGTCTGTGCATAAGAAAGAATTCCATGATTTTTCAAAATTTCTTCATCGGTCATCTCTTCTTTATCCGCTAACTGAGAATATATACGCAAAATCCCTACAACTTTTTTCTCATATTCCCGTTCAAACTTCTTGGAATTTCCGAGTATATTGGCACTGAAAATCCGTTTCCAAACAGGATTTTGTAGTTCCGCTATTTCTTTCAGACAATAAAATAAATTATCATCTTCCATTTCTTTCACGATTTTCCCCTGTTTTAGTTTTTCCAAAATGGAATTGCAATACAAACATAACCATTCGATATCCGAAATCTGTTGAAGAAACGTTTCCATTTTTTCTATATATTTTCTCTGCTTTTCCAGAAAATCCTCCACGCCCTCCTTTTTACAAAGGAGGGGAATAATCTCTATAGAATAATGAATTTTTGTAATGTCTTTTGCCATATCCCGCCAGTCAAATCGAATATATTTGCTTAAATCGGCATCTCTTTCCATTTCTTCCGCCTGTTTTAGCAAATTCGTCATTCCACCCAACTCATTTAAAAGCGACTGATCTACACGGGGATGTTTCTCCCCATGCAAACGTCCGGCACGATAAGAGTCTACATTTGCTTTTTCAATTATCCATTGGCTAAGCGTCAATAGTTTTTTCATCGTCCTCACCTTCAATCATTTTCAGATAGCCACCTTTATCAATGTGCATCATAGAAATCTGATTTTGATGCCTGCGGAATCCATACACACTGTCCACATTTCTAATAAGCGACTGTAATCGTTCATCAGGCACACAGACAATCAACTGTAATTCCAATTCTCTCGCATAGTGAAGACAAACCTCGCTTCTCTCCTTGTCCATTTTTGAAAACGCTTCGTCTAAAAGAACTAATCGTATTTTGGAATCTCTGTTACTCTGGTTCATGTAAAGCATTGCAAATCCCGCAAGAAGCGCAACATATTTCGGGTTCTGTCCCTCTCCTCCGGAATCTCTTCCCGCCATATCATCAACCGCATTCTTTCTTATATTTCCGTCCTCGTCTTCCACCTGTTCGTACATACTGAACGTAAGGTAATTTCGATAGTCCGCATAACGCTCCATTTCTTCTTTATAATTTGCACGCTTCCCGCTATCCTCATCTCTAGGCGGCATAAATTTCTCAGTCAGTCTTAAAATCTGTGTTTCATATTTCTGATAAAACTCATCTTCACCTAAACTTAACTGCCCCTCATATCCGCCATTGTCAAGTACTTTGCTATCCAATTCCGATGCCATAAGCATCTCGTAAAACTGTCTGTTTTCATTCTCTGCCGGAAGAATATCAATCTGATAAATACTGTCGGAGAAACGAATTTTCCCAAGCATACGGTTAATTTCACGTTTATGGCGGAATGCCGCTTTAATCTCGCCGTGAATTGTTGCGATAACATTCTCTCTTAATGTATGGTAAACAAGTTGATACTGCTGTTCAAATTCCGCTTTATATTTCGGCTCAAAGTCTTTCCGACATTGTTCAAGCACTTTGTCGTACACATCATTTTCATGCTCTATTCCCGTAAATCCATATGAAGAATAGGCATTGTTAAATTGATTTCTGGCAGACATACGTTGTTCTGTCTCTGTTTGAATAAATTCTCCCAGTTTTTCTAACTCTCTCTGTTTTTCCTTACGGTAGACAACTCCGTTTTTGGTTTCCAATTCTTGAAGCACCTCTTGTTCAAGAACTTCATTTGTAACATACCCCACCAATGCCTGTTTTAAATTTTCTTCTGTATTCTTTAGTTCGGTTTCCACATTCGCCTGTATTTTTACACGCTCTAAACGCTCTCCGTTTCTTTGTTTTAACTCTTTACGAAGTGCTTCTATCTTTTCTTCCAACTGTTTTTTCTTTTCCTTCAGTTGCGGAAGGAGTGTCCCCTTATTTAATTCCTGCAATTCTTTGAGCAGTTTTTCCTCCTTTTTATAGTAGTTCGCCAAATCTTCCGATGCATTAGACATTTGTACTAACTGTTCTGTGCTATAATTATTCAATCGTTCAAATGTTCCCGCCTCTTTTAAACTAATCTGCATCTGATTATCCGCTGTAAACTGTTTTTCTAAATGGTAAACTTCATCTTCCAATTCAATCAATTTCGCTTTGGATACTTTTGTTCCGATGCATGCATAATCGCCATAATCCTTTTCTTTCAAATGACGGAAAATGTAATTGCTATAAGAATAACAGTCCGGTGTAACCCCCTCTCTGACTTCGTGTAATTCTTCTATTGTTTCACACTTCACTATTCTGCCCAAATATTGTTTCAAACACAAATCCACATACGGTTCGCTTGCCTTTACCACCTCATACAGTGTGTTTTCTCTCGCTTTCGGCTCATCTCTTTTAATTGCCGCCGTGTTAATCAGATTAAACTCTTCAAATTCTTTTCCCCGCATTTTTCGGAAAATTTTTGCCGCATCAAGTGCATATTCGGGAGCGGTTACAAGACTGTATTTTATACGCCCAAGTCTTCCTTCGATTGCATTTTTCCATTTCTCATCCGTAATATCAAATAAATCCGCAAAAATTTCCACGTGAATAGTTCGTCCGTATCTGTCGCTCAATGCACTCTGCAATCTTGCTCTCGCCTTTTTCAATTCTTTTTTATACGGTTTACGGTCATTTTTTAAGTCTTCGATAATTTCCCTTTTTTCCGCTAAAATCTTTCCTGTTTTGCGGACATTCTCCTGTAACCCCTGTAATTCTTCATCAATACTATCCAGTGTGTCTTTCAACTGTTTTTTCAACTTTTCAAGGATTTCTTCATTTATATTTCCGTCTGACACTTCTTCTATCGTGTGTAAAGTCGGATTAGAAATATAAGGACTGATATCCTCATTTTCTTCCCATTTTTTCAAATCTTGCAAAAGTTTTCTCCACTGTTCTGAATTACCGGCTAAAATTTTTATTGTATGACGTACTTCCTCCAGTTCCTTTTCTTTCTGTCCATAGTCGCTCGCCCGAATTTGTGTTTCCACGTCCACTTTTTCATCGATATATCGATTTTCCTGTTCTTCTAACTCTACACAGGTTTCCTCAATCTTCTTTACCTCTTTCATAACAGTTTCCAACGTTTCTTTTTTAGACTGCAACTGTATTTTCAAACTTTCAATCGTAATGATTTTTAAAATTGCCTGTGTACGAACATAATCACTTTTAAACTGAATAAGTTTCAGATTATGCTCCCGAATTGTTTCAAGCATCTGTATGCGATTTTCCAAATCTTCCACACGCTCTTTAATTTCACGGTATGCACCCAACTGCTCACTAATTACGGACACCGTTCCCTCTTTGCTTTTCGGGAACATATAATCTCGAATAAATTGTCCCGTTCCGTCTGTCATGCGAAGAGCAATGGCGCTTTTTTCCATTGTCGTAAAACGCCCCGGCTCAATATACCCTAAAATCACATCATAAATGGTATTCAGATAAGCCTCTTTTGATTGATAGAATCGGTTGATTTCTCCTCGTCCTCTATTGTCCTCGGACTCTTTTCTGCCCTCAATAAATTTTTTCAACTGTGCCAGCGTATACGCACTTCCGTCTTCCCCAATATAACCGTCCTTTGCTATTCTTCCCGAATGGCTGAAGAAACTGTACCGTTTCAATTCCAAATCTTTTTTTCCTACTTCAAATGCAACACCTATACAATTTACAATATGTGTTGTCGTATCTTCCACTTCCAGTACAATCTGCGAACAGAAGTCCATTCCCTCACGGTTTGCCGTTCCGTCTTTCTGCTCGCCCCGAAGATAACTTAAAACACTTCTTCGGTTTTTCGCATCGTCCGCCGCCTTATTTAAGAAAGAAGAGCCCACGCTTCCGTACAAAATAACCTGTATGGCGTCCATAACTGTCGATTTCCCCGAACCGCTCTTCCCACTGAACAGATTGACATATTCGTGAAATATCAGTTCTTTATGGCTAATTCCTCCCCAGTTATTCAACAACATTTTCGTAAAGATTTTCTTCGATTGTCTCATTCTCGGCAACCTCCTCCCTATATTCCTCCAACAGCGCATTGATATTTGATGAACTGCAATATAAATTAATCGTATTATAAAGATAAATCGGTGTTGTGTCTTCCACATCACGCACTGCTCCGGAAAGTTCAATCATCTGATGTTTACTCAACAGATAAAGTGCATCATGCCACTCTGCCACCTTTAATTTTCGATTTAAAAGGTTTGTATTTTTCCCGTACTCACGGATTTCTTCCAGTGTTGTTACAGTTGCCTCCAATCCTTCTCCCAAAATTTTATCCCGATAAATCATTTTCATAAGTAAAATAATTACCGTTGTCGTAAGACTAAATCTTTCCGTTTCCACACCTTCTCCGCCCAATCTGAAAATATGCTCCTGCGGGTCATGTGTCAGTTCACATCCAAGTACCATTAAATAGTCCTCGATAAATTTTCTGTGTCGCACACACATTTCATAATAAATGTTATCCCTCGGTATAAGTGTTACCGGATCATATTTCACTTGTAAAATACACGTCTGCCTAAACAGATTGGATATCATTTTCCTTAAATTTTCCGCCTCTGTCACGGATAATTCTTCCATATATCTAAACATCTATTTCTCCTTTATTCTAAGTCCCGAAAAGCGAAAACCTTTCGCCTGCATCTCGTCTTCTATTTCTACAATCGTATCGCTCTCTGCCCGCTCCGTTACTTCCTGCCATACAAAGAACAGTTTTTCCAAATCTTCGATAGACTGCACCGTATTTTCCGTCACTCTAAAATCCCCGTCAACTTCATTCTTTTTGCGAAATTCCCGAATTTCTTTTTGTGTATAGAGCGGTTTTAAAATAAATTCTCCCAATTCTTCTTCCGTGAAATTTGTTTCTTTTACCGCAGCCGGAGTAAATTTTTCTTTCTCCGTATTTTTTTGTCGGTACATACTTCTGTCAGTCACCTCTTTGTATCTCTCGGTCAGTTTCATACCTGATGCCAGTTTTTCTAAAATTTCTTCCTGTTTACTGCTCTGATTTAACAAATTCACAAGTCTGACCGTTCCGTCTTCTTCCGCCATTCCTTCCATTAAAAGATAGCGTATTCTCGCTGCGGCACGGTTGGCAAAAACGGTTTTTTGTTCTATCAATTTATTATATCTTCTCTCAATCGTATCAAACTCACGCTCGATTCCGTAAATAATATCCATAGCCTCTTCACATAACACAATGGCTCTTTCGTTTCTCACATACTGGGGACTGCCTTTTTCCAACTGCTTTCTCTTTTCCACAAAAGACTGTCTCCGCATTTCATTTTCCCCTAAATTCTGCTCAATCAGTTCTTTCACAGCCTCTTTATAGCGATAAAAACTGTCTGTTGTCGTTAAAATCGCATATTTTTTACTGTCGCTGTTATTAATCTCCCTTACAAGCACTTCCTGAATACCGAGAAAACTTTTCTGCTTGGACAATTCATCAAAATATCCACGCATTCCCTCCTGCATATTTGCAAGCATCTGCACTAATGAGCGGGACGTATTCCACGCACTTTTCAAAATATCATTGTTTTTCTCTTTATCCGAACTATATGTGTATAAATGGCTGTACACCGCAAGTACGCTTTCTCGCTCTCTATCGCCTTCCTCACTGAATAATTTCTCAAATAATTCCACATACAGCCTGCTATATTCAGGAAAAGATACAACATATTTATTCAGTGTTTCATCATAATCCTGACGAAGCCAGCCCCATTTTTCCAAATTTTTCAGACAGACGGACGCCATATTTGCCCTTGTGAGAAACTCGCCCTCTTCATCGACCTGTTCCTCACTCCACTCCAACGCCATATCCGCTATATTTTCATTCATAATGGCTTTACATTCCTCTTCGGTCAATCCTAAAAGAGAATAAGATTTACTTGTTTCCCCATAAATCGCCAACAGAAATTTTTGATAATACGGTCTGTATTTACTTGCAAAAAGTTTATAAAATTCCGGCGGGATTTTATTTATTAAATTCACTCGTCTACCTCTTTTCTTACAATATACATATCTTTTATTATACCAAAACAGACAATAAATGTAATTGATTTTTTTACAATTCCTGTGATATGATTTCTATTAGAATGAGATTTTGAGAGGGTGATTTTATGAAGAAGAATAATGTAACAAATCCTATTACGGAAGGAGTTATCTGGAAACAATTATTAATATTTTTCTTCCCGATTGTTGTCGGGACATTATTCCAACAATTATATAATACAGTAGATGCGATTATTGTAGGACGCTTTGTCGGCAAAGAGGCGCTTGCCAGCGTTGGAGGTTCCGCCTCCGTTCTTGTCAATTTTGTTATCGGATTTTTTACCGGACTTTCTGCCGGAGCAAGTGTAATTATTTCCCAGTTTTACGGTGCAAATGACCGCGAAAATATGCAGAAAGGATTACATACCGCCTACGCATTTTCTATTGTGTTCGGCATCGTCACTTCTATTGCAGGTTTCATTTTAACGCCATGGTTATTGGAAATCACAAAAACTCCTGAGGATATATTTGATGATTCCGTACTTTATCTTAGAATTTACTTTGCTGGTATGCTTTTCATGTTAATTTACAACATGGGCTCAAGTATTTTGAGAGCAATCGGCGATTCAAAACGCCCGCTTTACTACTTAATTGTATGTTGTTTTATCAATATCGGATTGGATATTTTATTTGTCGTTTATTTTCATATGGGCATTGCAGGGGCTGCCATTGCCACATTAATCGCTCAGGCAGTCAGCGCTGTTTTAGTTACCCGTGCATTAATGCGTTCCTATGATATGTTAAAATTAATTCCGCGAGAAATCCGAATACATTTTGCATTATTAAAATCCGAATTTAAAATCGGGCTGCCAAGCGGTGTGCAATCTTGTATGTACAGTCTGACAAATATTGTTATTCAGGCTGCCGTGAATAATTTTGGAACAGATACCGCTGCCGCATGGGCTGCCTATGGAAAGTTAGACGCAATTTTTTGGACAATATGCGGTTCGTTTGGAATTGCTATCACTACATTTGCAGGACAGAATTACGGTGCAAAACTTTATGAGCGTGTAAAGAAAAGTGTCCGCGTTTGTCTGCTAATGGCTTTCGGCGTTTCAGCGGTACTGCTGACTTTCCTTATGATTGCCTGCCGTCCGCTATATTACATTTTTACGACAGACCCGAACGTTATTGACCTTGGTGTTTATATGTTAAGACTGATTACACCAAGTTATATGATTTTTATTTTTATCGAGATTTTTTCAGGGGCGCTTCGAGGTATCGGAGATGTGTTTGTCCCTACTTTAATTACATTGGGAGGAGTTTGTTTCATCCGTATTCCGTGGGTTATGTTTATTACCCCTATGAGAAATGAAGTGTCAACTCTTCTGTACAGTTATCCGGTATCATGGGCTGCCACTGCGTTATTGCTTCTGCCGTATTATCTGTATCAGAAAAAGAAACGGCTTTCTGAGTAAGAAAATATATGACAGTCGATTATTAATTATCCGTTTTTTACTAAATAAGTGGTACTTCGTTCTTTAATCTGCTATAATTCATTTATAGAATTCCTCTGTAAACGGAGGATAATCAGATGAAGAAACAGTTAAAAAACCTTACAATTAAAGACAATTTTATGTTTGCAGCAGTAATGTTAGACGAAGATAACTGCAAAGAATTTTTAGAAAGGGCATTGCAAATACAAATCGACCATGTAGAGGTCAGTACAGAGAAAAATATCGTATATCACCCTGAATATAAAGGTGTAAGATTAGATGTGTACGCAAAAGACGGAAAGAATACCCGCTATAATGTAGAAATGCAAGTGTCCGCTCAGAGTTCTTTAGGACTTCGAAGCAGATATTATCAAAGTCAAATGGATATGGAAATGTTACTATCCGGTTCCGAGTATGCTGAACTTCCAAATAGTTACGTCATTTTTATTTGTGATTTCGACCCGTTTAATGAACAGAAATACAAATATACTTTTCAAATGGAATGTAAAGAAACTCCAAATGCCAACTTACAGGATAAAAGAAATATTATATTCTTAAGCACAAAAGGTCGCAATGACGAAGAAGTACCGGAAGAACTTATCCGTTTCCTTAAATTTGTGAATGCAGATTTAAAAGAAAGTCAGACTGATTTTGAGGATGCGTATGTAAGGAAACTGCAAAATTTTATAAAACATATTAAACAAAACAGAGAGATGGAGGAAAAATATATGCTTTTTGAAGAATTGCTAAAAGACGAACGAGAAGTCGGACGAAAAGAAGGCATTTTCAAAGGTATGACAGACAGTCTATTACTGGTTTTATCTAAATTCGGCGTCTTACCGGATGAACTTCAGAAAAAAATCAATGAAGAAACAGATGAAGAAGTTTTAAAGAATTGGATACAAACAGCAAGCCAAGTAACTTCTTTAGAAGAATTCATTTCTAAAATGTAAACATTTCTACTAACCGCAAATCCAAACAAAAGGATTTGCGGTTATAACTAAACAAGTCACTGCCTGTTCAGGTAAATATTCAGAGAAAAACAGAGGAATTCTATATACATATAAAATTATATTATTTTTCTCCCACCTACTCTTTAAATGAATTCAACCAATTTGCTTTCTTATAATAAACAAAAAAGATAATAGAACTTAGTCCCCATGTAATCGGATATACCCAATATACAATATCAATTGTACCAACCAATTTGCCGAATATAACAAGTATCGTCACTCGGATAACACACCAGCAAATAAGCATAACAATCATCGGAACCATTGATTTTCCCGCACCTCTAAGTACCGCTGAAATCGCATGAGAATATGCCAGCAGACAGAAGAACAGAGCCGCCGTTCTCGCCCTCTCCACACCATACATAATTACTTCCGGATTACTGTCAAATGCACGCGTGAGCGGAGATGCAAAAATAAATATCAATACTCCGATTAATTCCGCAAGAACAACTGTTGTAAGTATTCCAAATCTTGCTCCTTTTTTTGCTCTCTCTTCCTGCTTTGCACCCAAATTCTGCCCTACAAAAGTTGTTAATGCCATTGTAAAACTTGTAATCGGCAAAAATCCAAAACCTTCTATTTTAGAGTACGCGCCGCACCCTGCCATTGCCGCCTCTCCGAACGCATTAATATTAGATTGCACAACAACATTTGCAATAGCAATGATAGAGTTTTGAATGCCTGACGGCAAACCGATACGGATAATCTGTCCTAACATTTCCCTGTCAAATCGAATTTTTCTCAAACATAACCGATACTCCTCTTTCGTCCTCATGAGCTGCCCCATACATAAAAACGCACTGACAAACTGGGAAATCGTTGTCGCTAAAGCCGCAGCCCCTACTCCGTAGTGAAATATCGCAATAAACACAAGGTCCAATACAACATTTATAATAGATGAAATAATCAAATAATAGAGAGGATGTTTGCTGTCTCCCACAGACTGCAAAATTCCAACAAAAACATTATACATAACAAATCCGAGAGAACCCATAAAATAAATTCGGAAATATGTTACCGACTCAGGCAATACATTTGCCGGTGTATCCATCCAAATTAAAATCTGCGGGGCAAAGAAAACTCCCACAATCGTCAAAAGTACACTGGCAGCCAAACCAAAAGCAACTGTCGTATGTACCGCTTTTTCCACCTTTTCTTTATTTCTCGCCCCAAAATATCTGGCGATAACAACACCCGCACCAATGGCAATTCCGTTGAAAAATCCAATCATCAAAAAAATAAGATTACCGGAAGAACTTACCGCTGCCAACGCATTGCTTCCCAAAAAATTCCCAACAATCAGCGAGTCCGCTGTGTTATACATCTGCTGAAAAAGATTCCCCAAGAAAATAGGCATTGCAAAAAATGTTATCTTTTTCCAAATAGACCCTTCCGTCATTAAATTCTTTGACGTAGTTGTTTCCATACTCATTCCTCCATTTCTATCCTTTTATTTTATCAAAAACAATCCATTTTGCAAAGTTTTTCGTTTTTTGTGACATAGTCACTGAGAAAAGCGGGCATAACAACTATAATGACGATAACAAATACAAATGAAAAGGAGATTTAATTATGGAAGCATTAAATATTACAATAGACAATTTTGAAACAGAGGTTATGCAGTCAGATAAACCTGTATTAATCGACTTTTGGGCGTCATGGTGCGGACCATGCCAAATGGTCCTCCCAATTATTAAAGAATTGGCAGAAGAAGTAACTCACGCAAAGATTTGCAAAGTCAACGTAGATGAACAGCCTGAATTGGCAAAGAAATTCCGCGTACTCAGCATTCCTACTCTTATGGTAGTGAAAAACGGAGAAGTTGTAAAACGTGAAGTCGGTGCTAAATCAAAAGAAGAGATTTTAGAATTAATTGGGTAATACTGATTTTTAACCCCAAATTTAAAATTAAGAACCTCCCACAGAAATCAAATGCTATCATCTGATATTCTTTGGGAGGTTTTTATTTTTATATATCATTCTTTCAATTCATAGCACTGACACACCACGCTGATGATTGTCTTTTTATCCGCACCTCTTACACCAATAGACTGCAAATCTATATCTTCATTTTCTAACTCACATAAAAATTTTTTCATATCTCCTTTTATTTCCGTACTGAGAGTTTGTCTTGTATCAGATGTAAGCAACTGTGCAAGACGAAACACATCATTTTTATGCTTTTTAATATTTTTGCTGTCTACTTGCTCTCCTCTTTCTTTTCGTTCCTTTAAATCCAACCATGCTTTCGCCTTAAACGGTATCAAGCAAGTTGGACTCAACACCGGAATACCGTCGATTACTGTTTGTCCACTCCTTAATAATTCATAATAGGCTTCATTTAAAAGAATAGCGGACAAACTGGAAATTTCCTTATCTATCGAAATCGGTGTAAGAACTGTATCTTCTTTTAACACGATAAAATCCGGATTTCTTGAAAAGATTTCTATCATATACGGATATTCTTTACTTTTAGGAGAAGTAAAACGATAAAACTGTGCTTTACCTGTACTTTTGTTTAAATGTTCGTATCCTGCCTCCTTAATATACTCCCAAAAACACTTACCAAACTCAACTGTTATAGCCTCAACAATCAAAACAATATCAATATCCTTGGTTGCACGAAAGGGGAGTTCCTCACTTTCCATAATCAAGTCGCACGCCGTACCGCCGATGATTACATACTGATCTTCATATCCCTTGAATTTCTCCTTAAATTTTGTAAATCCATTAACCATTCCCTTTAAGTTCTCCTTCTATCAGTTCTTCTACTGCTTCTTCAACTCTTTCATCATAATTACCTACAAATGATAACGCAACAGAAAGTGTATCGGCAGTATTATCCCTTGAAAACATCTTTGGATTATATTTCCACACTTCAAGTTTAACCTGCTTTTCAGGGTCAATCAATTCAGCATTCAATAATCTCTTGTCAAAATCTTTTTCACTTACTGCATATGTGATAACCCTGTTTGGATTTAACATTGTTTTCTCGGCGAGTGCAGTTTCTCCGGCATATACCATATCAGAAGTAACCTGTGATTTATCTATATATCCTATTTTACAAACCGGAGTCGATAAATACTGTTTAGCCTCCTCAAACAACTCTAATCTATCATATTTCGACTCAATTACTTTATTTACACCGTCTTTTGTAACAAGGAACAAATCTGTGGCTTCTAATTGTTTCACAGCCCTTGTCAATGTCATTGCAGTAAACGGAAGTATTTTTGCTGTTTCTGAAATATACACTCGTTTTTTCTTACCATACAGATAAAGTAAAAACAACTGTTGTGTAGAAAAGACAAATTTCCGGATTTTCTCTTCCGGCTCTTTTTCATCTGTCAACATTGCTCCTATAAAGGGGAGAAATACTTGTTTTCCGGTTATAAACGGTATATTATTCTCTATCAGGCTTTTCCTGCGATAAGAAGATACTGTTCTAAGTTCAAGAACCACTGGAACTCTATCTGTTTCCTGAATTTTTGCTATTTGCTTTTTTAACGCTGGCAGCGTAGCAAGTTCTTCTTTCGGTTTAATCATAATACAACGTTTATCAGCAATATATGCTGTACAAAATTCATAACTTCCCGCTATATATAAGGGCATTGAACTTTTATTCCAAGTATCATATTTTATGGGAATTCCAAATACACTCTCACGCATATCTCATCCCTCCTTTTTAACTTATTCTATTTCATTTTAACTTAATAAGTATTAAATCGCAAGTTTATAAGTTATTTTATTCTACAACAATCCCTTCAATTTCTGCCTGTCTACAATTTTAATACTTCCTCTGGAAAGTTCCACCATACCTTCCTTCGCAAAATATTTCAACATTCTTGATACAACTTCCCTCGCACTCCCCACATATTTTGCAATCTGCTCGTGGGTAAGGGACAGCGTATCTATCCCGTTTTTTGCCGTTTCATCAAGTAAAAAAATTGCCAGCCTTCTGTCAAAACTCATAAATAAAATCTGTTCCATCGCCCACATGACGTCTGAAAATCTATCCGCAGTCAGTCGGAGGCTGAATGCCTCCACATAAATATTCTTCTGACTTAACGAAGAAAACACAGATGAATTAATCAGTAATACTTCACTGTCCTTTTCCGCATCCACATGAACATCAAATGTAATATTTTTCAAAATACAGGATGCGGACAAAATACATACGTCACCGTCACCCAAACGGTAGAGAGTAACTTCTTTTCCCTCCTCCGAAAGAATATAAGTTCTCAGTTCTCCGCTTTTAATCAATAATACGCCGACACACTCCTGCCGTGCGTCATAGATATTCTGCCCCTGAGTATACCTTACTACAGATGTATTCTGTATCAAAATTTCCTGTTCTTCTTTTGTAATCTCATCCCAAAAGGTAAGTCTTTCCTCTAAATATTTTCTATTCTGCTCTGTCATCTTCATCATCTTCCAATGTTTCCACCAAATCCCAAATTTCCTCTCTTCCTTGTTTTGTTACAGAAGAAAATGGAATTACTTTTGTACCAGGAACTAAATTTAATCCCTGTTTTACCATTTTAACGTGTTTTTGAATTTGACTTCTTTTTAATTTATCCAGTTTTGTCGCAATAATAATCGGATTATAACCGTGGTATACAATCCAGTCATACATCATTTTATCGTTTGCTGTCGGCTCATGTCTTATGTCAATCAAAAGGAAAACCGCTTTCAGTTTCTTTGATGTATTCAAATATCTCTCGATTAATT
>Snoopy_p2__coassemble_995_pt1 | contig 16840 bp, 14 predicted proteins | sample Snoopy_p2__metabat2_low_PE_038 | metagenome-assembled genome bin Snoopy_p2
CCGATAATATCCGTCTTAGAATATTTTTTTCCTTCCGCTTTAAAATTATCATATTCTTCCGTAGAAATTTTTCCTGTATATCCTAAAATAGAAGCAAAATATTTACTGTCCGGATAATAGCGAAGAGAGTCTTCCTGAATATCCACTCCCTGCAGGGAATCCAAATTTTCCATAATCGCCGCTACAGTTTCGTTGCTCACATCAGAAGCAATTGTAGTCGGAATATATTTTTGGAAACTGTTCAGACCCATTGCATAGCGGACATTGATTAACTTCAAGACCATTTCTTTGCTATATTTCTTTTGGTTAATACCATATCCATACTTTTCATCTGCACAGAGATATTTGATAATATCATTCGGTGTAGATCTTTTCTGTTCTTTTGTCAAATCATCAATCTTTGCTTTCCCATATACGTCCGCAATGAATCGCATTCTTGCTGTTCCTTCCGGCTGAAGAAAACTGTATTCGTTATTTTCATCTAAAACAATTCCAAAATCATTGATAATGGAATCACCGTTCTTCTCAATAATCTGAATAACTCTCTCGATTGTCTTGTTGATTTTTTTATTTTTTTCTTTTTTATCCTCGTAAGTGCCGTTATCCTCGATAGTTACCGTGTAAGCCAGTTTATTCTCTGCAAGCACCTGTCCGTTTCTATCGTAAATAATTCCTCTTGTTCCCTGCACTTCTCTCGTCTTTTGTATCTGTAATTTATAGTTATCCAAATAATCCTGTCCATTTACAATCTGTAAACTGAAGCAGCGCTGAATCAGTATGCCAAACATAATAAAAAATACAATGATGACAATGAACAGTCTGGATTTCATTACACCGCTAATTGCCTCTTTTATCCGATTAAACAAATTTACTTGCACTCCTTTTCTCTTCGGTTTCAAGTTTTCGGTTAATGTGTAAAATAATTTGATATAACACTAGAGTTACTAAAATAGTATACATCAGTTCCGGCATAATAATATGCAGTAAGTAATAAATAAAATCAAATTTACTCCTCATCAGATAGACACATACATAAATAGTCAGACCATATAACAACTCACTTCCCGCAATCAACACTAAAGGAAGTTTTATGTCCTCGTCATAAAATAAACGTTTAAAGAAACCGTTTGCGTAACCGATAAGTGTATAAATCAAAGCATAAAAACCGATTACACCCTGCAGACCGAAAGATACATCCATCAATAATCCGCATATAAATCCCACGGCCATTCCTTCATTTTTACCGCGCATAAAGCCAAATGAAGAAACAACTACAACGAGAAGATTTGGTGTGATGCCTGCCAGTGAAACACTCGGAAAGACAGTCGTTTCAAGTAAAAAGCAAACTACAATAATGAGAAGAGTTATAATTTTTCTTTTTATCTTCATCAATCTTTTCTCCTTACTTTTTCTTTTCCACTATATCTTTCTTCGTAGAAGTAATGACAAGCACTTCCTGAAGTTTCTTGAAATCCACGACAGGCGTAATATAACCTGAGCGTGTTAAGTTGTTATCGTCTACATTAATTTCACTGATATATCCGATAAGGATACCCTGTACAAATTTTGAACTGATTTGGGAAGTAACAACCTGTTCTCCCTCTTTAATTTTCGTATTATTATTGGCAAGTTGTTCAAAACGAATTCTTCCGTCCGGAAGCAATTTCAAGTCACCTCGCACTACACAGGTGTCTGATGTGGACAATACCATACCGCTTACATTACTCTGATCATCGATAATGGAACGCACTTCTGCGGAATGAGGACCGACCTTTGTTACGATGCCGACAAGTCCTGTGCCTGCCATAACATTCATATCCACTTTGATTCCGTCTTCACTTCCCTTATCAATGGTAAATGTGCTAAACCAGTTGCTTCCGTTATTTCCAATAACTCGAGCGCCGATTTTCTCGTAGTCAGCATATGTCTGATCTAATTTATATAATTCACGCAATCTCTCCAATTCATATTTATCCTGTTCCAAACGACTGTTGGAGATTGTCAGAGAATCTACTTTCTTTTTCAACGCTTTGTTTTCTGCTTTTACATCCTGCAGCGTATCAAAATTTTCTGTCAAATCACTCAGGTACATTCCTACTCTGTTGATTCCTTTCTGCATAGGTACAACCGTATAATCCGCAACCGCTTTAAGCGGTCCTGATGCCTTATCAGAAACTAAAGACAAACCAATAAAAATAATACAGATTGTTGTAATAATTAATAACCAATATTTACTTGGTACTGATAGTTGATTTTTTCCTTTCATATTATCTCATCCACCTAAAATTTTCATCAAGCATTGAATATGCCAGTTTTTGTAATTCTTTTGATAAAATTATTTTTTTCAATCCGTTGACTGCACTCAGTTCCGGATTTTTTGCTAATGTTACCTTTAACCCTGTTGCACCCTCCATATATGTTGAAAGTCCGCGCAAATTCGCAAGCCCTCCTGTCATATATATTCCGTTTTTCTTTACCTCAGTCAATACTTCCGGAGGGGTTCGCTCAATTAAAGATTTTATGGAACGGCTTATTTCCTCAAGGGATTCTTTTATGGCCGCCCTCACAAGGCTGATAGAAACATCATATTGTGTCGGAACACCCGAAATCAAATTTCTTCCCGCAACAGAAAGAGTGTGATCGCTTGCATCATCAAAGATACCAAATTCTTTTCTAAGCGTCTCCGCCGTCAATCTTCCGATTAGAAAATCGTGATTATGACGAACACGGTTTACAATCGCTTCGTCCAGCGTTACTCCGCCCACTTTGACAATTCTGTTCAAAACAAGACCACCATAAGATAAAACAGACAGTTCTGTAATCTCTCCTCCGAAATTAGCAATAAAAATTCCCTTTTCCTTCTGTACGTCTAAACCGATTCCAACTGCGTCTGCAATACCGCGTTCTACAATATTTACCTCTTTTGCCTTCGCCGTTGAATGAATAACCAAATCAAAAAAAGCACGTTTCTGCACTTCCGTAACATCGGTCGGAACAGCAATCATATATTTAGAACCGCGTGCAAATCTTTTGCCCTTTTTCAGGAGATTTTGTAACAGATACTGTAAGTCATTGAAATGGGAAATTTCTCCCTCTTTCATCGGAAAAACAATTTCTATATTATCAGGCGCTTTCTCGTACATCTCATACGCTTCATCACCTACAGAAAAAATGGTGTCTTCATTTTCAATGGCAATCGCATTCTTCTCTGTCCAAATTGTATCTTTCTTTTTGTCATAAACTTTAATTTCATATGTTCCCAAATCTAGTCCATATATATTTCCTAGCATTCTATTTCCTCTCAATAAGTTACACCAAATTTTGCTCCGCCAAACTGGTATAACAATTATTCCCAATAATAATATGGTCAAGCAACTCAATCCCAATTAAATTGCCTGCTTCTTTTATCCTTTTTGTAATTAATATGTCTTCTTTGCTTGGAGTCGGATCACCGCTTGGGTGATTGTGCAACAATATAATAGATACAGCATTCTTTTGCAGAGCCTCGATAAACAGTTCGCGTGGAGATACTAAAGATGCGTTTACCGTTCCTTTTGAAATATCTGTTTCTCCTATTAACCTCGCTTTTGTGTTTAACATTAGAAGTTTCATATATTCCTGCTGATGATGCCGCAGGTCTTCCATATAATATTCTGCAATCTTTGCGGCAGATGAAAAATCAAGACCTTTGATTGCGGAGGCTTTGGAAAGTCTTTTGCTCAATTCCACAATGCAAACTATCTGAAGTGCCTTTACACGTCCAATTCCGTGAATTTTCTTAAGTTGTGCCAAAGAGTATTGATGTAGATTGATAAGTCCCCCTCTTTGATTTAAAGGATATAAAATTCGTCTTGCTAATTCAAGAGAATTACTGTTGATTGCTCCATTTCTTAACAAGACGGCTAAAAGTTCAATATCTGTCAAACTACTTACGCCTAAACGCTCGCATTTCTCGTATGGACGCTCCTCTTCTATCATATCTTTAATTTTCTTTGTTTGACTCATTTTCATTATAGACTCATTACGACACAAGATTTATTTTAGCATACTTTAAAATCGGTGTATACACCAAACAAATTAAATTTTTCTGAAGAAGGGCGAATTTAGTCGAATGGACGGTAAATTTTTGCGATTTCCTCCGCTACTTTTAATCCGTCCATTGCCGCTGAAGTAATTCCACCCGCATATCCTGCACCCTCTCCGCAAGGATAAAGTCCCGTAATTTCGCTCATCAGTCCTTCTCCTCTTTTGATTCTTACCGGAGAAGACGTTCTGCTTTCCACGCCGGAAAGCAAAGTATCTTCCTGCGAAAATCCTCGAATTTTGTTGTTAAATTTTTTGATGCCTTCCTCGATAGAGAGCGCGATTTCTTCAGGAAAAATCTCTCTGACATTAGCAAACGCATAATTTCCCTTCATAGACGGCGTCACTTTTCCGAAATGTGAGGACACCTGATTTTTACAAAAATCTTCATAACGCTGTACGGGAATTTTACCTCCCGCCAGTTGATACGCTTTTTCTTCCAATCTTCTCTGAAATTCTACTCCCGAAAGAGCATTTCCTTTACCGTAATCTTCCGGCGTTACCGTAACGATAATAGCGCTGTTAGCATTTTTCCCGCTTCTGCTGTGATAACTCATTCCGTTGACAGCCAAACGGTTTTCTTCCGAAGAAGCATTTACTACGTATCCTCCCGGACACATGCAGAAAGAATATACCCCTCTTCCGTTCTCCAACTGCTCTGCCACTTTATACGATGCAGCGCAAAGAAGAGGATTTTCCTCTGCGCCATACTGTGAAAGGTTAATCATGGACTGTAAATGTTCCACCCGCACACCAACGGCAAAGGATTTCGCTTCCATCGGCACACTTTTCTTATACAACATCTCAAATGTATCTCTGGCGCTGTGCCCAATGGCGAGTACGACAGTTTCACATGGGATTTTTTCTTCCCCGTTGACAATCAGACCTGTTACCTTTTTATTTTCCATACAAATGTCTGTCACCTGACTGTAAAAACGTACTTCGCCACCGTGAGAAATAATGGACTGACGCATTTGTCTTACCACATCCGTTAAAATATCCGTTCCGATATGTGCCTTATTTGTATAACAAATATCTTCCGGCGCTCCGTGTTCCGCAAAAATCTCCAAAACTTTTTGATTTCTGCCAAAAGCATCTTTGACGAGTGTATTTAACTTCCCGTCTGAAAATGTACCCGCGCCTCCCTCGCCAAACTGTACGTTGGAGGCAGTATTTAACTTTCCCGTTTTCCAAAATGTTTCTACGTCTTTTATCCTCTCATCAACTGCTGCCCCTCTCTCCAGCAAAAGCGGACGATACCCATATATCGCCAGCATATACGTGCAAAAAAGCCCCGCCGGTCCACTCCCGATAATCACCGGACGATGACACATAGTCTTTTCTCCACTAGGCGAAAAGCGGTACTGTACAGACGGAGACGGCATAATCTGATTATTTTTTACTTTACGCAAAATATTTTTTTCACCCGAAACCTCCGCGTCCACCGTATATGTGTAGAAAATCTGTGGTTTCTTTCGTGCGTCAATAGACTGTTTAACTATTTTAACCTTTTTTATATCTGTAACAGATACACGCAGCATTTTGCCGATTTTCTTTTTTAAATCTTCCTGCGTATGTGTAATCGGTAATTTTATTTGATGAATTCTAATCATAGTTTCTCCCTCTCGCCGCATTTTCTCCGGCTAAATATCCTGTCGCCCACGCCCACTGCAAATTATAACCGCCACAAATACCGTCTGCGTCCAACAGTTCTCCTGTAATATAAAGATTACTTTCATACAAAGATTCCATTGTATTCATATCTACTTCATTCAAACGAACTCCTCCCGCACAAACCTGTGCCTGTTCAAAAGAATTTGTTCCGATAATCTCTATCTCAAACCCTTTACACTTATCAATCAGACGTTCCAATCTTTCTTTTTCCAATTCGGAGATAACGGTTCTCTCCCTTACCCCTGACGCCCGAAGTAAAATCGGCATCAACTTCTTATTAAGCAATCCTACGAGAAATTCTCCTGCTTTCTTTTCTCCATTCTGTTTTATTCTGTTCTCAAAAAATACTTTCAGTTCTTCTTTCGTAAACTCCGGAAAGAAGTCCAGACTCACCTTAGGCATTTTCTTTCGATAAAGAGCAAGGGAAGCAAAACTGCTGATTTGAAAAACGGGTATACCGGATATGCCATAATCCGTAAACTGTATCTCACCCGTATCTTCCCCCAACAATCTATTATCTACATAGAGCGAAATTTTTGCATCTGCACGCACGCCTGCAATCTGTTTAAAAAACGTTCCATTTCCGTGCAACTGTACAAGCGCAGGAACAACAGGAGATATTGTATGCCCAAACACCTTCGCAAGACTATATCCGCTGCCGTCAGAACCGAGAGATGCGGCTGCCTTTCCTCCCGCCGAAAGAATAACGGCATCTGCCACATATGTGCCTGTAGAGGAAACAATTTTAAACTGTTTATTTTTCACTATCTCTGTTACACGACTGTTGCACACAATCTCTACGTTCAAACGCTTTAGTTCCATAATAAGCACATCTAAAATTGCCGATGCCTGATTGGACTTCGGATAATAATAGCCCTTTCTATCCTTTGGAAGAATACCGAGTTCTTCAAAAAAGCAAAGTGTCTCCCGCGTACCAAATCGTTCTAACACAGCACTGATATTTTCTTTCTGCTCACTCCGAAAACAATCCGCCGTCATATATGCATTTGTGAAATTGCATCTGCCGTTTCCGGTTGCCAGTATTTTCTTTCCTACTTTTTCTTTCTGTTCCAAAATAAGAACGTCCGCCCCGTTTCTTGCCGCAGAAATACCTGCCACAAGTCCCGATGCCCCGCCGCCGATAACAGCAATCTTTTTACTTTTTTTCATAGTTTCCTTTCATTAAGGCAGTTTTACAAGTCCTGCCTGCACTAATTTTTCCAAACTCATTAAAATGCCAAGTTTTGCGTGTGTCCATGTAAGACCTCCCTGAAAATACACAGCATACGGCGGCTTAATCGGTCCGTCCGCACTCAGTTCAATGGAAGACCCCTGTACAAATGCTCCTGCTGCCATAATGACATCGCTGTCGTACCCCGGCATTGCCCACGGTTCAGGCGTAACATAACTATCCACAGGCGCTGCCGCCTGAATGCCTTGACAAAACGCAATAACTCCCTCAGGTTTTCCAAACTCAACTGCCTGAATAATATCGTGACGGCTTTCACTTCCGTTTGGAATAACCGGAAATCCCAGTTCTTCATAAATATTTGCCGCAAATATCGCACCTTTTAACGCACCGCTTACTACTGTCGGCGCTAAAAACAATCCCTGATAAAATGATTGCATAACGCCAAGCGACGCTCCGACTTCTTTCCCTAACCCAGGGGAAGTAAGACGATATGCGCAGTTTTCAATGCATTCATTTTTTCCTGCAATATATCCGCCGATTGGGGCAAGTCCCCCTCCCGGATTTTTGATAAGAGAACCGACAACCATATCCGCTCCAACATCACTTGGCTCAATCGTCTCTACAAATTCACCGTAACAGTTATCTACCATACAAATTACGTCAGGTTTGATTTTCTTTACAAAAGCAACCAGTTCTCCGATTTGTGCAACCGAAAAACTCGGTCTTGTCTGATATCCTTTAGAACGCTGAATGGTAACCAGTTTTGTTTTCTCCGTAATTGCCTTTTTAATATTTTCATAATCAAATGTACCGTCCGGAAGTAAATCCACCTGCCGATAAGTAATTCCATACTCGGCAAGAGAGCCTTTTGATTCGCGAATGCCGATAACCTCCTCCAATGTATCGTAAGGCTTTCCTGCAGGAGATAAAAGTTCATCTCCCGGTCTTAAATTTGCACTCAACGCCAGCGACAGTGCGTGTGTTCCGCAAGTAATCTGTGGTCTTACTAAAGCAGACTCCGTATGAAATACACTTGCATATACTTCTTCAAGGGTATCTCGTCCCATATCATTGTATCCGTATCCGCTCGCATAATTAAAACAAGCCTCACTCACTCTTCTCTCCTGCATTGCATGAATAACTTTTAACTGGTTAAACTCAGCAACCTCATCTACTTTCTGAAAACGCTCTGTCAGTTTCTCCTCTACTTTTTTTCCGAAGGCATATACTTCTTCAGAAATTCCTAATTGTTTATACTGTGTTTTTGTTTCTAACATGGAAGTCCAATCCTTTCTGTTATCTTTTCGAGAAGAAATGCTACAATCTTCTCCTCATCGTAATCAAATTCATCTTTATTTACCCAAATAACGTCCTTTTCACGTTTAAACCATGTAATTTGGCGTTTCGCAAAATGTCTTGTATCTCTTTTCAGAATATAGACCGCCTCCTCAAGAGAGGTAGCGCCGTTCAGGTAATCTAAAATCTCTTTATATCCAAGCCCCTGCATGGAAATCATTTCACGGGTATATCCCTTTTCTTTAAGCACCTCCACCTCAGCGACAAGCCCTTCTTTTATCATTTCGTCTATACGCAGTTCAATCCGTTTATATAACTGTTCTCTTTTATCATTTAAAACAAAATAACAAAACGCATATGGGGAAGATTTTTCTCTTTCTTTTTCATTATGCTCCGAAATTTTCTGTCCCGTCTGTTTAAAAAATTCCAACGCTCTTATCACTCGTTTTACATTGTTTGCATGAATATTTTCCGCAGACTTCTCGTCTACCTCTCTAAGCATTTCATGGAGATATTCCGCCCCTTTTGTGTCGGCTATCTGTTCCAATTCTTTTCGGTATGCCGTATCCTCATTGTTTTCCGTAAAATCAATATCGTATAAAAGCGCCTGAATATAAAATCCTGTTCCGCCCACGACAATAGGGATTTTTCCTTTCGCATAAATCTCTTCCATCGCTTCTTTTGCCAACTGCTGGAATTTCACCACATGAAATTCTTCGTCCGGTTCCAACACGTCAATTAAATAGTGTTTTACTCCCTGCATTTCCTCCGAGGTAATCTTTGCCGAACCGATATCCATATGACGATACACCTGCATGGAATCTGCGGAAATAATCTCACCGCCTATTGCCTTTGCCAGTTGAATGGACGCTTTCGTCTTCCCTACCGCAGTCGGTCCCGTCAAAATAATTAATGGCTTTTTCATCATTTTAAACAATCCTTTTAAACTTTTTCTCTAATTCTTTCTTTGTCATTGCAATTATCGTCGGTCTTCCATGCGGACAGTGGTACGGATTTTCCAATTCTAAAAGTTCTCCGATTAGCGCGTTTACTTCCGACGTGGACAATTTCGCATTTCCTTTTACCGCCGCTTTACAAGACATGGATGCAATTTTCTCCCCGATAATATCCGGTGTTTCCGCAGAAGTAATCTCATCTGAAAGACTGTCCAGCATTTCCATTAGCAATTCTTTTTTTGCAATACTAAACAGATTATCGGGAACTGCTCGCACCGCAAAAGACTCCCCGCCAAAATTTTCTATTTCAAAACCGATTTTTGTAAACAGTTCCATATGTTCTGTCAATAACCGAGCCTCCTGCATAGAAAGGTTTAAAATAATCGGCGGACTTAAATACTGAGAAGTAAATGTTCTGTCTTTCATGCCGTGCAATGTTTTCTCATACACCACTCTTTCATGGGCTGCATGCTGGTCAATAATATATAACTGTTCTTGAAATTCCACAAGCCAGTATGTATCAAACACCTGTCCAATCAATTTATACTCCTGCACAGCCTTTTTCGTCAGCAATTTTTCCTCAAACAGATTTAACTGTTCCGCCTTTGTTTCCTTTAGTGTATCCGGCTTCGGCATAGAAACTGCAGGCGGAGCGGTCTGTTCTTCTCTCTCTCTGTTTTTATGATAAGTTACCGCCTCTTTAATTCTGTCAATCTGCATATTTCCCCGATGCAGTTCTTTCTTATCTTTTACTTCCGCCTGTGATGCCTGACGATGATAAGACTCCACCCGCTCTTTCATCTTTTTCATAAAGTATGCTTCATCATGCACCTCAGGAACTTTCTTTTCAGGCACTTCCTTTTCTTTTACAGGGTTTGACAATTCCACTCTTGGAATAAGTTCCGGTTCCGTAAGCGTTTCTTTTATTGTCCGATACACAAAATCATAAATTTCTTGCTGATGACTAAATCGCAATTCCATTTTTGTCGGGTGAACATTTACATCAATTTCATTTCCGTCCAGCCAAAAGTGCAGTACCGTAAACGGATATTTATGCTGCATCGTAAAATCTTTATATCCGTCCTCTATCGCTTTCGCAATAATATTGCTCTTTACATATCTGCCGTTGATATAATAATTCTCATAGTTACGGTTTCCTCTGGAAATAAGCGGTTTTCCGATATAACCGTTCACGCGTATGCGTCCCTCGTCACGATTGACCTCCAACAGACTGTTTGCTATCTCTCTGCCGAACACGTGATAAATTACATCTTTTACTTTGCCGTTTCCCGATGTATGCAACTTACTCTGTCCGTTATTGATAAACTGAACAGACACTTCCGGATGCGACAGGGCAAGCCGTATCATCAATTCATTTACATGGCTCGCCTCCGTCATAGGCGTTTTTAAAAATTTACGGCGTGCCGGTGTATTGTAAAAAATCTGATGAACAAGAAATGTTGTCCCTTCAGGCGCTCCCACATCTTCAATTCCTTTTTCCACACCGCCCTCGATTGTATATTTTACTCCAAAATCGCTTTCCTTTGTCTTTGTGATAACTTCCACTTGAGCAATCGCTGAAATGCTCGAGAGTGCCTCACCTCTAAAGCCGAGGGAAGAAACCGTTGCCAAATCTTTTTCGGAGCGTATTTTACTTGTGGAATGTCGAAGAAAGGCAAGTGCAACTTCTTCCCTTGGAATACCGCACCCGTTATCCGTTATTCTGATAAAAGAAATTCCGCCGTCTTTTATTTCCACAGTAACTGCAGTCGCCTTTGCATCAATCGCATTTTCCACTAATTCTTTTACAATGGAGGCAGGGCGCTCAATCACTTCCCCTGCCGCTATTTTATCAATCGTAATCTGATCCAACACCTGAATATTTGGCATATATCTTCCCCTTTTCTTTTACCACCTGTTTTTCAGTTTATTCTGTAAACGATAAATCGTGTTCAACGCATCCATAGGCGTCATACGACTTACATCAAGTTCCTCCAACTCTTTTAGCACATCATCGTCTTTTACCGTATCAAACAGAGACATCTGTGCCAAATCCACCTCATCATATTTCTTTTGTTTCGTTCTCGTTTTCGCTTCCTGTCCCTGAATTTTAATATCTTTTACTTTTGTTGTAATATCCGCTTCACTCAATTCGCTTACAATCTCTTTCGCTCTTGCGATAACCGACTCCGGCACACCTGCAAGTTTTGCAACCTGTATTCCATAACTTTTATCTGCTCCGCCTTTTACGATTTTTCTAAGGAAAACGATATCATCTCCCTTTTCTTTTACGGCGATACAGTAGTTGTTTACACTGTCGATTTTTCCTTCCAGTTCCGTCAATTCATGGTAATGTGTGGCAAACAGTGTTTTCGCTCCGAGAAGTTTTGCATTACTTATATGTTCCACAACCGCCCACGCAATACTTAATCCGTCAAACGTACTTGTTCCGCGACCGATTTCATCTAAAATAAGCAGACTTTTATTCGTTGCATTTCGCAAAATATTGGCAACCTCCGTCATTTCCACCATAAATGTACTCTGCCCCGACGCCAAATCATCCGATGCGCCCACTCTCGTAAAAATACGGTCGACAATTCCGATGTTTGCACTCTCCGCAGGTACAAAAGTACCAATCTGTGCCATAAGAACAATTAAAGCCGTCTGACGCATATATGTAGATTTTCCAGCCATATTCGGTCCGGTTATAATAGAAACTCTGTTTTTCTTATCGTCCAGTAAAGTATCGTTTGCGATGAACATATCGTTTGGTATCATCTTTTCTACGACAGGGTGGCGTCCGTTTTTAATATCGATAACGCCTTTTTCGTTGATTTTCGGGCGAACATAATTGTTTCTTTCCGCCACAAGTGCCAGTGACGCAAATACGTCTATCTGTGCAATCGCCTTTGCCGTCTTTTGTATGCGGACTACCTCATCTGCAATTCTGTCACGGATTTTACAGTAAATTTCATATTCCAGTGCATACAGTTTATCCTCCGCGCCTAAAATTGTGTCTTCCAATTCTTTTAATCTTGGAATAATATACCTCTCCGCATTTGCCAGCGTCTGTTTTCTTGTATAGTAGTCCGGTACAAGTTCCTTATAAGAGTTTGTCACTTCCAAGTAATAACCAAACACTTTGTTGTATTTGATTTTCAAATTTTTAATGCCTGTTTTTTCCCGTTCTTCCGCTTCCAATTCGGCAAGCCATGTTTTCCCCTCTGTTTTGGCACGGCGAAGTCTGTCCACTTCCTCATCATATCCGTCACGGATAATGCCTCCTTCTTTCATGGCAAGAGGAGGTTCGTCTTTAATTGCGCTTTGTACAAGTTCGCACAAGTCTGCCAGTGTGTCCAACTCACTGTGCAGTTTCATCAATAACGGAGAAGTCATGTCCGATAAAATATATTTAATGTGAGGAAGCATGGCAAGAGAACTTTGAAAAGCAGTTAAATCTCTCGGATTCGCCGACTGGTATGTAATTTTACTGATTAACCTTTCCAAATCGTAAACCGGAGTTAAATATTCTCGGATTTCCTCTCTGGCAATAGCGTTATCCTTTAGTTCGCCTACCGCATCTAATCTAGCGAGAATATCTTCCTTATTGATTAACGGCTGTTCCACATAACTTCGCAGCGTTCTCGCACCCATGGCAGTTTTTGTTTTATCTAAAACCCACAGAAGCGAACCTCTTTTTTGTTTTTCACGAAGTGTTTCGCATAATTCCAAATTTCTTCTTGTGGAACTGTCAAGCAGCATATATTTTCCCGTTGTGTAACCGGTAATTCCCGTCAAATGAGATAATGTTGTTTTTTGCGTTTCATAAAGATATTTCAGAAGCGCACCTGCTCCGATTACTCCACAATTGTAATCGACAAGCCCAAGTCCCTCAAGAGAACTTACTTTAAAATGCTCTTTTAATACTTTCTCACACATGGCGTCATCAAAGTACCACGCATCAAGAGAATAAATCGCTATCCCAAGACGGTTTTTCAAATCATCGATATCTAATCCGCTCATATAAAAAGGTTCGTTACAGATAATCTCTGACGGTGCAAACTTGGCAATCTCATCCAAAAGTTTTCTTCCCGTATCTAATTCCGTCACAAAATAATCCCCTGTAGAAATATCGGCAACCGATAAACCGTATCTGTCTGCAATATAGACGATACACATAATATAGTTATTTTTCGTTTCGTCTAAAGACTGTGTATTCAAGTTCGTTCCCGGAGTGACAATGCGGACAACTTCACGCTTTACAATTCCTTTAGCGCTCTTTGGATCCTCCACCTGTTCACAAATGGCTACTTTATAACCTTTCGACACAAGTCTTGTCAAATAACCCTCTACGGCGTGATACGGAATACCGCACATTGGGGCTCTTTCTTCCAAACCGCAGTTTTTTCCTGTCAGTGTCAATTCCAGTTCCTGCGATGCCGTTACGGCATCATCAAAGAACATCTCATAAAAATCTCCTAATCTATAAAATAAAATACAGTCCTGATACTGTTTTTTTGTTTCAACATATTGTTGCATCATTGGAGTCAATTCAGACATTTCCCATTTCTCCTTATTTTTAAAAAGATTTCTCCCATTTTATTTATATCTCACTAATCATAACAAATTTCAAAGTGCTTTTCAAGTTTCCCCTCTTTACAGAACATGAAACTTTGGTTTTTCCTCCCCGTAAAACCAATGGAGAAAATATCCGCCTCCGATAATTCCCAATGCACATAACCCCGAAAAAATAATGGCAAACGGAACACAAATCTGCCCAAACAACTGAAAAGGCTGATCCGTATAATCCCAAACCTGCCAGCCAAGCCATTTATTTACGACAATTCCGGTAATAAATTCTCCGGCAACAACAAAAATCGTACACCGTACAATCTGTATCCATAAAGGTTCTTTCCACTTCAGCAGCAGTCCCTGCCACACGCAAAAAACTGCACAAATTCCTCCAAGCACAAACATTGTCCAATGAGAGAATCCCCGAAAAAACACCTCAAACGTATAGTAGAGCGTTCCGCCTAACGCCCACGTAAATACATATTCACTTATTCTTTTCAAAGAAAAACGCCCTTTCTATCTATTTTTTGTTTCTAATAGATAGTTTGGACGTATCTTCTTAAAATATGGGTGGTAGTTATTTCTTATTCCACTCTTGTACCGATATAATAAAATCCTTTACATTCCTCTAATTTTACATCAACAATTTTCCCGATAAGTTCTGCATCTCCCGAAAAATGTACTAAAATGTTATTGCTCAGTCTTCCTGTCACAAGAGAAGCATCATGGTCATTTAATGATTCCACCAAAACTTTCTGTGTAGTACCTGTATGTACACTGCATACTTCTGCCGAAATTTCCTGCACTTCTTTTAACAGGCGGTCAAAACGATCTTTTACAACATCTTCGGCAATCTGCTCTTCCATTGCGGCAGCAGGTGTTCCCGTACGTTTTGAATAGATAAATGTAAACGCACTGTCATAACGAACCTGTTTTACAATATCCATTGTTTCAAGGAAATCTTCTTCCGTTTCACCGGGGAAACCGACAATAATATCTGTTGTCAAGGAAATATCCGGAATAGCAGTTTTAATCTTTCGCACCAATTCCAAATACTGTTCTTTTGTATAACGGCGGTTCATCTTCTGCAAAATCCGTGAACTTCCCGACTGTACAGGTAAGTGTAAATGTTTACAAATCTTCTTTGAGTTCTTCATCACTTCAATTAATTCGTCTGATAAATCTTTCGGGTGTGAAGTCATAAAACGAATTCTTTCAAGTCCTTCGATTTTCTCCACTTCCTGCAGTAACTGTGCAAACGTCATTGGATTTTCTAAATTTTTTCCGTAAGAATTTACATTCTGACCGAGAAGCATAACCTCCACAACGCCGTCTGCAACTAATCTTTCGATTTCTCTTATAATATCTTTCGGATTACGGCTTCTTTCACGTCCGCGCACATACGGAACGATACAATAACTGCAGAAATTATTGCAGCCAAACATAATGTTTACCCCTGATTTAAAAGAAAATTTACGCTCACTCGGCAAATCTTCCACGATTTTATCCGTATCTTTCCAAATATCGATAACCATTCGTTCCGACTCAAAACGTGTCACAATTAATTCTGCGAATTTATAAATATTATGCGTTCCGAAAATCAGGTCAACGAAACGATAACTTTTCTTTAATTTCTCCACAACTTCCGGCTCCTGCATCATACAGCCGCAAAGCCCGATCATCATGTGCGGATGTTCCTTTTTCACTCTTTTTAATTGTCCGAGACGACCGTAAACACGCATATTGGCATTTTCACGGACTGTACATGTATTATAAATAATAAAATCCGCTTTTTCCTCGTCTGTCTCCTCCACATAACCGATTTGTTCCAAAATACCGACTAACTTTTCAGAATCTCTTGCATTCATCTGACAGCCGAAAGTCGTCACACAAAACGTAAGGGGACGACCTAACTCCTCCGCCTGTGCAGAAACATATTTTTTCGCCTTAGCCATATAATAATACTGTCTGTCCGGCTCAGCAACAGGCGCTTCTTTATTCAAATCCATTTTTTCCATTACTTTATCTAAATCTTTTAACATATGTTTTCCTTTCTTTTATCAAAAGTGATACATGACTTTACAATTATACGATATAGAAAACACTTTTGCAAGAATGCAATCCGCCTACACAAACTGGTTTTTCCTTTCGTCATATGTATACCCGATGCCTTCTAATTTCTGTATCATTTCCGTTTTATCCACGCTCATATCTTCGCATAACGCATCTAAATTTTTATAATAATCTCTTAATTTTGTATTGACAACACTCAGTAAAAGTATTGGGTCATTCGGTAAATTTATCATTCGATTTCTCCTTTATCTGTCCATATCCTGTCCGGATTGATATCATATGGCTCGACAGGAATATCCTCTTCCTCTTGAATAGAAAACCCAATTCCAACTTTGAAGTGATTTGGATGCTTCTCAAGATACCTGTCATAAAATCCTCCGCCATAACCAAGCCGATGTTTTTCTCTGTCAAAGGCTACAAGAGGCATGAAAAAGAGCGCCTTCTCTTCTGCTGCCTCCTTATTCGTTTCCGGTGGCTCAAAAATCCCTTTATATCCCTCTTTTAGTTCTTCCACATCATGAATATAATAAAATTTCATTTCATCCCCGCACACTTTGGGAACTGCCACCCGCTTTCCGTTTTTTAGGCTATACATAATAAAACGCCATGTGTCCGCCTCACCTTGATAGGACACATAGCAATAGATTGTTTTACTTGCTTTGTAAATTGGATGTGCAATAAGAAATGCCATTAGTTTTTCACTTCTTATTTGCCATTCCTCTTTTGAAAGCGCTTTTCTTCTTTTTAAACATTCTTTTCTAATTTGTTTTTTTGTTTCCAAATTTTTCTCCCAAATTTGTAATCGTTCCGTCTTTTTCCTGAATGGAAATATTGTTTAACTGTCCGCGAAGATTTCTTTTAAACGCGTCAATGTATTCTGCTCGCAATACTTTTTGCTCCTGAAGTTCTTCTTCTGTAAGTCCCTCCACTTTTGATTTTCTATATAACTCATTAATTCTCTCAATTTTTTCTTCTAACATCTCTTTTGTCATCT
>Snoopy_p2__coassemble_1015_pt1 | contig 16605 bp, 13 predicted proteins | sample Snoopy_p2__metabat2_low_PE_038 | metagenome-assembled genome bin Snoopy_p2
TTTGCTTCTACATTTGATTGAGAAAAATAAAATAGATATTTATGATATTCCGATTGTAGAGATTACAAATCAATATATGGATTACATTCGGGAGATGGATACGAAAGACCTCAATGTAATGAGTGAATTTTTGTTAATGGCATCTACCCTGCTTGATATAAAATGTAAAATGTTATTGCCGAAAGAAGTGAATGAGGAGGGCGAGGAAGAAGATCCCAGACAAGAGTTGGTAGAACAGTTATTGCAATATAAAATGTATAAGTATATGTCTTATGAACTCCGTGATCGACAAATTGAAGGGGAAAGACTGATGTTTAGAGAGCCGTCCATTCCAAAGGAGGTTTCCGAATATACGGAGCCGGTGGATTTGGATGTTTTGTTGGAGGGAATGACTTTAGCGAAACTGAAAGCGGTATATAATGAGATTTTAAGACGGCAGGAAGATAAAATTGACCCGATACGAAGCAAATTCGGGAAAATCGAGAGAGAAGAAGTGGAACTGCCGGAGAAAATATCGTTTTTGCACCAGTATGCAAAAATGCACAAAACATTTAGTTTTCGGCAGCTTTTGGAACGGCAGAAGTCTAAAATACACGTTGTTGTTACGTTTTTAGCAGTACTTGAAATGATGAAAGCGGGAGAAATACGCGTTGTACAGGAAAACACCTTTTCCGAGATTATGATTACATCAACCGTATTTGAATAAAGGAAGGAAAACACATGGAGATTAAGCAGACAGAGGCTGTCATCGAAGCGATTTTATTTACAATGGGAGAATCTGTAGAGTTAGATAAAATAGCGGATACGATAGAGCATGACAAAGAAACAACAAGAGAAATCATACACAATATGATGGTGCGGTATGAGGAAGAGGATAGAGGCATACGTATTATCGAACTGGAAAATGCGTTTCAGTTATGTACAAAGCAGGAAATGTATGAGTATTTAATCAGGATAGCAAAACAACCGAAACGGCATGTGCTGACAGATGTTTTGTTGGAAACGCTTTCGATTATTGCCTATAAGCAGCCGGTAACCCGCTTGGAAATTGAAAAGATAAGGGGAGTTAAGTCGGATCATGCGGTAAATAAATTGATAGAATATAATCTTGTGACGGAGGTAGGAAGAATGGACGCTCCGGGGAAACCTCTTCTTTTTGGAACGACAGAAGAATTTTTGAGGCGGTTCAGTGTGCAGTCCATAGATGAACTTCCTGTTTTTGATGCAGAGAAGTTGGAAGATTTTAAGGCGGAGGCTGAAGACGAAGTACAGTTAAAATTGGACGTTTAGTTTAAGAATACGAGAGAAAAAACGCACATATAGTAAAACAGACGGATTGACAAAAGGTGCGTGTGATTTTGAAAAAAAGAATAGGGATTGTGTTGTTTGCGGTTATGCTCTTGGGAATAACTGCAAAGGCGGTTGAAAAGCCGAAGGAATTATACGCCCAGTCAGCAGTTCTAATGGATGCGGACAGTGGGCGTATTTTGTTTGAAAAAAATGGCAATAAACAGCGTGCTATGGCAAGTACGACGAAAATCATGACATGTATTATTGCTTTGGAGGAAGGGGACTTAGAAAGCGAAGTGACGGCGTCAGAAAATGCGGCAAGACAGCCGAAAGTACATTTGGGGGTGGAAAAAGGAGAAATATTTCGATTAAGGGATTTGCTGTATTCTCTCATGCTGGAATCCCATAATGACAGTGCGGTAATGATAGCAGAAAAGATTGGCGGGAGTGTAGAGAATTTTGCAAATAAGATGAATGAGAAAGCAAAGGAAATCGGCTGTACACATACATATTTTATTACACCGAACGGACTTGATGCAAAAGACGATAAGGGGAAACATTCGACAACGGCTGCGGATTTGGCAAAAATAATGAGTTACTGTATTGCAGATTCTCCTAAAAAGGAAGAGTTTCTTGCGATTACGGGGCAAAAAAGTTATCAATTTACGAACATGGATAAAACACGGACATATATATGCCACAATCATAATGCTTTTTTGGAGATGATGGACGGAGCGATATCAGGTAAGACCGGATTTACGGGAGAAGCGGGATATTGCTATGTAGGAGCGTTGAGAAAAAATGACAGAACGTTTGTCGTAGCCCTTCTCGGATGTGGCTGGCCGAATAATAAAACGTATAAGTGGTCGGATACAAAAAAATTAATGCAATATGGATTAGATGCCTTTCGATACAAAGAAATAGAACCGGAAATACATTTTGAAACGGTTTCTGTCGAAAACAGTATTCCTGAGCAGGAACTAAGATTTACAATGAGAGGAAAAGAAAAAATACATGAGAGAATTTTGATGAGTGATGAGGAAAATGTGACGGTAAAAGTGAAAATAAAGAAAGAATGGAAAGCACCTGTTAAGAAAGGGGAGAAAGCAGGAAAAGTGATTTATTATCTGAATGGCAGTCCTGTTCGTGAATATGAAGTGGTGACGGCGAATAAGGTGGAAGAACTTACATGGAAATGGTGCTTAGAAAAGGCGATAAAAAGATATATAAAATTATAAAATTAAGGAAGGGTGTGATTTTACCCTTCCTTATAAAAATATGAGTGGCTTAGATAGCGCGAGTATATTCTTTTAACCATTCTCTTTCCTCTTCTGTAAGATGAGGAGCAATTTTTTCATATACTTGTGCGTGATAGTTGTTTAACCATTCAATCTCAAATTTAGTCATATATTGTGTGTCGATACCGTCTAAGTCGATAGGAGCGAAAGTGATTGTTTCAAATTCCATAAACTGACCGTATTTATTTTGTTCTGCCTTTTTAACGATAAATTCATTTTCGATACGGATACCGAATTTACCGTCTTCGTAGATGCCCGGTTCGTCTGTGATAACCATACCTTCTTCTAATTGATGGTGTTCATTTTTGCTTGGAACAACATACCAGCGGAAACCTGTAGGTGCTTCGTGAATATTTCCTAAGTAGCCCACACCGTGTCCTGTACCGCACTGGAAATCCAATCCTAAATCCCAAATAGGTCCTCTTGCGAGAATATCTAAGTTATATCCGTAGCAGCCGTATAAAAATTTTGCTCTTGATAAATTCATCATGGCGCGGACAACTGCAGTAAAGTATTTTTTCATTTCATCATCAACAGAACCAAGTACGAACGTTCTTGTAATATCTGTAGAACCTTCAAAGTATCCTCCGCCTGTATCGTTTAAGAAGAAAGCCCCGCTTTCTAATTTTACATCCGTTTCAGGGCAAGGAGAGTAGTGCATCATTGCTGCGTGGTCTTTAAATGCGCAGAGAGGCTCGAAACTGTCGCGGATATAACCTTCCTGTTCAGCGCGGAAACCTGTCAGTTTATCGGCAGAACTTAATTCAGTGATTGTTTCTTTGTCATACCGTGTTTTTACCCAATGCATAAATTTGGTAATGGCAACACCGTCTTTGATATGAGCCTGTCTGATGTTTTCCAACTCTACAGGATTTTTCATTGCCTTGAAAAGGATAGTAGGGTTAGCGTGTTCTACAATTTTACAAGGAATATTTTTGTAGAGGGCGTAATTCATTTTCATCGGGTCAATCATAATTGTGTCATCTGTTGAAAGAGTCTTGATATCTTCGTAAATATCGTTATACGGATGAAGATTTACATTGTTCTTTGCAAATGCACACAAAATTTCATCGTTTAATTTTTTCGCGTCTATGTACAATTCAACGCTGTCCATTTTGACAACCGCATAGGAAAGTAAAAGTGGGAAGAAATCAATATCATCTCCACGCACATTTAAAAGCCAGCATACATCGTCGAGGGAAGCAATCGCATGAACGGTAGCGCCGTGTTCACGCATAACTTGGCGTACACGTTCCAATTTGGAGGAAGTGCTTTCGCCCGAATATTTTTCCGGAAGGAAAAATGCAGGCTTATCTGAAAGTGGAGGTCTGTCCGTCCAAATTTTGTCAATCAAATCTTCGGAATAGTCGATAGAAATGTTCTTTGGTGCAAGGGCTTCTTCGTATTCCTGTCCTTCTCCCATTGATAATACACGTCCGTCAAATCCTATTTTCCCGCCTTCTTTTACAGTTGATGCAAGAAATTCAGTTATGGAAGGAGTGTCACCTACAAACATTTTCATTAAGCGTACACCGCTTCCCTCCAATTCATTTGTTGCTTGGAAGAAATATCTTCCATCGGTCCAAAGACCTGCATCATTCTGCGTAATAACAGCAGTTCCGTAAGAACCGCTAAATCCGGTAATAAATTTTCTTGCTTTGAAATGTTCTCCTACATATTCACTCTGATGAAAATCAGCAGTAGGAACAACATAAGCGTCAATTCCTTTTTCTGCCATTAGTGAACGAAGGTTTGCAATTCTTTCTGTTACTTTCATGTTGAAATAACCTCCTATACGTATAATTTAAAGTATATAAATATTTTACCACAGAATAAAATAGAATCAATATTTTCATATAAAAAAACAGCCTGATTTCAGACTGTTTCTTTATGGAGCTTTAAGTAAATTTAATTCTTATTCTTCTCCTTCTGATGTTAAACCATTTAATGGTTTGATTAAGAAGAACATAACGATTGCACAAACGAATGAAATAATCATGAATGATAACATGATGTTAAAGTCACCCATTTTCTCAACAAGTTTCATGATTTCACCATTGATTGTTGAAGCAATGAAAGAAGCCATTGTCCAAATACCCATTAACAATGATAAGTATTTCTTAGGAGCAAATTTACTTACGAATGAGTTTCCAAGTGGAGAGAAGCAAATTTCACCACAAGTGATTAATAAACCGAACAGACAGATCCATAAGAAGTGTGCTTTTCCTGCACCTCTTACTAAGTCCATAACAGTTAATGCACCGTAAGATAATCCTAAGAATACGAATGATAAAGCAACTTTGTGGAACATAGACAAGTCACCCTGTGGTCTTTTAGAAAGTTTTTCCCAAAGTTTAGCTGCAGCCAAACTCATGAAGATACATAATAAACCGTTCCATGTTGTTGTTAAGTGAGCAGGTGAAAGTTCAAAACCGCCAACTGTGCGCATTACGTTATCACGAATGTAATATGTAAGGAAAATGTCTTGCTGATAGTATGCTAACCAGAATACAACTGAGAATAATGTAACTAAAAGGATAGCCAATACATTTTTCTTCTGTAATGTTGTAAGAGGAGCAGTAGTTTTTTCTTTCTTTTCGTGTTTTTCCTGTCCGATAACATTTCCCTGTGTATCTGTAAGGAATTTGAAAGGTAATTTACCCTGTCCCTGTAATAATCCGTAGCAGGCTGTGAAGATAACGCCGCCGATGAATACAAGAATTGCACAAACAAGGAATACTTCTCTGTATCCTAATACATCACCTTTTTTGAATGTTGTCATGTATAAAGATGCACCGATCATTGAACCGAAGAAAGCACCGATATTAACGAATGAATACTGAATTGAGAACGCAGTGTCAAGAAGTTTTTCGTCATCAAACAAACGTCCGATGATAGCAGCAAGGTTACCTTTGAAGAATGCTGTTCCGATAGCTACAACGATAATCATAGCCCAAACCATTCCAACACTGTGAGACTGCCATCCGAGTAAATATCCGATACCCATTAAAATACAACCAAGTGTTACCGCGTATCTGGCACCTAAGAAACGGTCACAGATCCAACCACCTACGATTGGTGTGATGTAAGTAAATGATGTTAATGCTGCTGCGATAGGAGCGGCATCAACTTCGCTAAGTCCAATACCACCTTCTGCAACTGAAGTTGCAAGGAAAAGTGCTAAAAGTGGTTTTGAACCGTAGAAAGCGAAACGTTCAAATGTGTAAGTAATACAACAAATCCAATATCCAATAGGATATTTTCCCTTTTTTGCTGTTGCGCCCATAAGTTTAAACCTCCAATAAAAAATAAAATTTGTTTTCTCTTTTGTAAAAAGAGATTTTCATCAGAATTGTCGTGTATATGAAAAAAACAAATTCCATTCATGATATGTAAGGCTCCAGACTTACATAACTTAAAGCCATATGCTGTTTTCAAAGTACACGTTTCTAATGCTTTGCCTGTGCGGACAGAACTGCCCGTTACGGGATAGAAACAAAGCATTAGGAATTTACTGATGTAATCATTTATCCCATGAAACTGATTATAACATAAAATATTATTGCGTGCAAATACAATTATTTTCTTTTTTTAGAAAAACTTAAGAAAAATTTAATGGGACAAGAATAGAAAAATATACTTAAAAAGTATGTGAAAAAAATATCAAATCTTTTGCGAAAACCATTGCTATTTAGAATGGTGTATTATATAATATAATCGGCAGAGAATTTGGTTGAATTTTTTAAAATTTTATAGAAATTTAAAGAAAATGGAGGGCTTAAACATGAGCAACACAACAGCAAACCCGGCAAGTATGAGAATTGCCGCTTTACTTGATTCGGGAAGTTTCGTTGAAATCGGTGGAGCTGTCACAGCGAGAACAACTGATTTCAATATGCAGACAAAAGATACTCGCGCAGACGGTGTTATTACCGGTTATGGAGTTATTGACGGCAATCTTGTATATGTATACAGTCAGGATGCTACTGTACTAAACGGGGCTATCGGAGAAATGCACGCAAAGAAAATCGCGGCTATTTACGATATGGCAATGAAAATGGGAGCACCGGTTATCGCATTAATTGACTGTGCGGGATTAAGACTTCAGGAGGCGACAGATGCACTTCACGCTTTTGGAAAGTTATATTTAAAACAGACAATGGCTTCGGGAGTGATTCCGCAGATTACTGCCATATTCGGTACTTGTGGCGGAGGACTTGCAATGGTTCCTGCTCTCACTGATTTTACTTTTATGGAAGAAAAACAGGGAAAATTATTTGTAAATTCACCAAATGCAATATCGGGAAATTCAGTAGAAAAATGCAATACGGCATCAGCCAAATTCCAAAGTGAAGAAACAGGGCTTGTTGACGGTATCGGAACAGAAGAAGAAATTTTAAGTCAGATTCGTTCCCTTGTAACGATTCTTCCAGCAAACAATGAAGATGACCAGTCTTATGATGAATGTTTGGATGATTTGAATAGAGCCTGTGAAGGTATTGAAAATGCCAGCGGTGATGCGAGAATGACTTTGGCAATGATTTCGGATGAGTATGTATTCTTTGAGACAAAGAAAGAATATGCAAAAGAAATGGTGACGGGATTTATCCGTCTGAACGGAATGACTGTAGGTGCAGTTGCAAATTGCTCAAAGCACTATGATGAAGAAGGAAATCTTCAGGAAGAATATGCAACTGCTTTGACGGTAAACGGATGCAGAAAAGCAAAAGAGTTTGTGGATTTCTGTGATGCATTTAATATTCCGGTTCTTACATTAACAAATGTAACAGGATTTGAAGCAACAAAATGTTCAGAGAAAAATATTGCCAGAGAAGTTGCAAAACTTACTTACGCTTTTGCGGACGCAACAGTTCCAAAAGTAAATGTGATTGTGGGAAAAGCATATGGAAGCGCATATGTGGCAATGAACAGTAAATCAATCGGAGCAGATATGGTATACGCATGGCCGACAGCGGAAATTGGCATGATGGATGCTGAATTGGCTGCGAAAATCATGTATGCAGACGCAGGTGCAGATACGATTAAAGAAGAGGCACAGAAATATAAAGAATTACAGTCGAGTCCGCTTTCAGCAGCAAGAAGGGGATATGTAGATACAATCATCAATCCGGCAGATACGAGAAAATATATCATCGGAGCGTTTGAAATGCTATTTACAAAGAGGGAAGAACGCCCATCTAAAAAACACGGAACGGTTTAGTGAGGTGAAGCAAAGTGAAAAAAAGAATTAGTTTATTGCTATGTGTTTTCGTGCTTACATTTAGTTTTGTCGGCTGTGGAAGTGAAAAGAAAACGGTAGAGTATGATAGAGAGATGCTGGAGCAGAGTGCAGAAATCATTATTCAAAGTTTTTCGGATATGGACGATGAAACGTTTGCACAGTATGAAGACGGTTCAGAGTTGCAGGTAAACATGATGCTGCTTCAGTCAGGACTTCCTATAGAGAAGGAAGAGTTTGTTTCCATGATTCATTCATGGCAGGCGTCTATTGATGAATGCGGCGACTACAAAAAACACGGAGAGTACAAAGTTGAAGCAAAAAAGAACGAAGTTATTTTAAGTACGGAAGCAACATATGAAGAAAGAAAAGCGACTATCGAATTTAAGTTTGACGATAAGTTAAATATGGAATCTATGGATGTTTCGGCAAAATATTCAACAGCGGAAATCCTTGAAAAAGCGGGCATGAATACTGTGTTAGGTATGGGAACGGTATTCATCGTATTGATTTTCCTTGCATTTATTATTTCTTTATTGAAATATATCCCTGCGATTGTGGGAAAATTCGGTAGAAAAAAAGAAAAGAAGGAAATAGTTGAAGCAAAACCTGTAGTAGAACAAAATGAAGTTCCTGCTGCGGATGATTTAGAATTGGTAGCGGTTATCACAGCGGCGATTGCAGCGGAAACCGGAACATCATCAGACGGATTTGTTGTTCGTTCAATTAAACGAAGAACGTCAAATAATTGGAATTAGAATGAATTTAGGAGGAAATCACAATGAAAAATTATACAATCACAGTAAACGGAAACGTATATGATGTAACAGTAGAAGAAAAAGTTGGAGGAGCGGCACAGAGAGCGGCAGCCCCAGCCCCAGTGGCAGCAGCACCGGTACAGAAGCAGTCATCTGCAGCCGGAAGCATTGAAGTAAAGGCGGGAGCAGCAGGTAAGGTATTTAAAGTGGAAGCAAGCGTTGGACAGAAAGTATCAAGAGGAGATACAGTTATCGTTGTTGAAGCGATGAAAATGGAAATTCCGGTAGTAGCACCTGAAGACGGAACGGTTGCTAGTATTGATGTAGCAGTAGGTGATGCAGTAGAAGCAGGAGCAGTAATGGCTACATTAAACTAGGAATTACAAATATGAAAAATAATTGTAAATTCCCAAATTTAACGTAAAGTGGGAGGTTAAAAAATGGAATATATTACAAGTACATTAGGAAACCTCATGGACCAGACGGCGTTTTTTAATTTGACATGGGGAAACTATGTTATGATTGCTGTTGCCTGCGGGTTCCTATATTTAGCAATAAAAAAAGGATTTGAACCGCTTTTATTAGTTCCGATTGCTTTTGGTATGCTATTGGTAAATATTTATCCGGATATTATGTTGTCGATTGAAGAGTCTTCAAACGGAGTCGGAGGGCTGTTGCATTACTTCTATTTATTAGATGAATGGGCAATTTTGCCATCGTTGATTTTTATGGGTGTAGGTGCAATGACAGACTTTGGTCCGTTGATTGCAAATCCGAAAAGTTTCCTTTTGGGAGCAGCGGCACAGTTCGGTATTTTTGCGGCATATTTAGGCGCAATGGCAATGGGATTTTCAGACAAGGCTGCTGCAGCTATTTCTATCATCGGTGGAGCAGACGGTCCTACGTCTATTTTCCTTGCCGGTAAATTACAACAGACGGCTATTTTAGGACCGATTGCGGTTGCGGCATATTCTTATATGTCATTAGTTCCGATTATCCAGCCGCCGATTATGAAATTATTGACAACGGAAGAAGAACGAAAAATTAAAATGGAACAGTTGAGACCGGTTTCTCAGTTGGAAAAAATTCTCTTCCCGATTATTATTACAATTGTTGTATCTTTAATTCTTCCTACAACAGCACCGCTTGTTGGTATGCTTATGTTAGGTAACTTATTTAAAGAATGTGGCGTAGTAAGACAGTTGACGGAAACAGCATCAAACGCATTGATGTATATCGTTGTTATTTTGCTTGGAACATCGGTAGGGGCAACAACAAGTGCGGAAGCATTTTTGAATATGGATACACTTAAAATTGTAGCATTAGGATTAGTAGCGTTTGCGTTTGGTACGGCGGCAGGTGTGCTGTTCGGTAAATTGATGTGTAAGGTGACTGGCGGAAAGGTAAATCCTCTGATTGGTTCTGCGGGTGTATCGGCAGTACCTATGGCAGCGAGGGTTTCGCAGAAAGTCGGTGCGGAAGCGGACCCTACAAACTTCTTATTGATGCACGCAATGGGACCAAATGTTGCGGGTGTTATCGGTACTGCTGTTGCAGCCGGAACATTTATGGCAATTTTTGGTGTTAAATAAAGATGGAGGACAATAGAATGGAAATCGAAAAAAAACCAATTAAAATTACAGAGACTATTTTGCGAGATGCGCATCAGTCTTTGATTGCAACAAGAATGACTACAGAACAGATGCTTCCAATCGTTGATAAAATGGACAAAGTCGGTTATCATTCCGTAGAATGCTGGGGTGGAGCGACATTTGATGCATCTCTTCGTTTCTTGAAAGAAGATCCATGGGAAAGACTTCGTAAATTTCGTGACGGATTTAAAAACACAAAATTGCAGATGCTGTTCCGTGGGCAGAATATTCTAGGGTACCGTCCGTATGCAGATGACGTGGTGGAATATTTTGTACAGAAATCAGTTGCAAACGGGATTGATATTATCCGTATTTTTGACTGTTTAAATGATATTCGTAACTTAAAGACAGCAGTAAAAGCGGCTGTAAAGGAGAAAGCAGACGCACAGGTTGCCTTATCTTATACACTGGGTGACGCTTATACTTTAGATTACTGGATGGATATTGCGAAGAAAATCGAGGATATGGGAGCAACATCTATCTGTATTAAAGATATGGCAGGTTTGCTTGTTCCATACAAAGCAACAGAATTAATTACGGCAATGAAAGAGGCTACATCTCTTCCGATTCAGTTGCATACACACTATACATCGGGTGTTGCGTCAATGACTTATTTAAAAGCCGTTGAGGCAGGAGTGGATGTAATTGATACTGCTATGTCACCGTTTGCCATGGGAACATCGCAGCCGGCAACAGAAGTTATGGTAGAAACATTTAAGGGAACACCTTATGATACAGGTTTAGACCAAAATCTTCTTGCGGAAATTGCAGATTACTTCCGTCCGATTCGTGACGAAGCATTGGAATCAGGATTGTTAAATCCGAAAAACTTAGGGGTAAACATTAAAACATTATTATATCAGGTACCGGGTGGTATGCTTTCTAACCTGACTTCTCAGTTAAAAGAACAGGGTGCAGAAGATAAATTCTACGAAGTACTTGAGGAAGTGCCAAGAGTTCGTAAAGATTTGGGTGAACCGCCTCTTGTAACTCCGTCTTCGCAGATTGTCGGAACACAGGCAGTATTTAACGTACTTATGGGCGAACGTTACAAAATGGCAACAAAAGAAACGAAAGATGTTTTATGCGGAAAATATGGTGCTACAGTAAAACCGTTTAATAAAGAAGTACAGAAGAAATGTATCGGTGATGCTGAAGTCATCACATGTCGTCCTGCTGATTTAATTCCTGATGAATTGGATACGTTGAAAGACGAGATGAAACAGTGGTCACAGCAGGATGAAGACGTATTATCTTATGCGTTATTCCCACAGGTTGCAACAGACTTCTTTAAATACAGAGAGGCACAGCAGACAAAAGTTGACCAAAAGGTTGCAGATACAGAAAACGGAAGTTATCCGGTATAGTATAGTTGAAAGAGTTAGCGGTTGCTAACTCTTTTGCGTTTATGAAAGAAAAATCAAAATAAAGGGTTTCCTTTATTTCTGTAGTTGTGTATAATAAATCTTTAGAAAATGAGAAGGAATACGGAGGCTGAGGATGAACAGCAATAATACGAATGAACTGTTAAGTAAAATAAATGAAAAATATGCAAAACTGAGTAAAGGACAGAAACTGTTGGCAGAATATATCGCAGAGAATTATGACAAAGCGGTATTTTTGACTGCTGCGAAACTTGGAAAAACAGTTGGAGTAAGTGAATCTACAGTTGTTCGTTTTGCGACACAACTAGGCTATGACGGGTATCCGGGATTTCAGAAAGCACTCGAGGAACTTGTCAGAAATAAACTGAACTCTATACAGCGTATGGAGGTGGCTTATGGGCGTATTGCTCAATCTGAAATATTGGAAACGGTTTTGCAGTCAGATATAGAAAAAATAAAAATGACGCTGACAAGCATTGATCAGGATGCTTTTGAGTTGGCGGTGGATACGATGCTGCATGCGAAACGTATATATATAGTAGGAATAAGAAGTTGCGCGCCGCTGGCAAGTTTTCTTGGATTTTATCTGAACTTGATTTTTGACAATGTAACTCTAGTGAATACAAACAGTGCAAGTGAAATTTTTGAACAGTTAATTCGTATCAGTGAAGAGGATGTGATTATCGGAATCAGTTTTCCGCGCTATTCCATGCGGACGTTGAAAGCATTGGAGTTTGCGAGCAATCGGAAAGCAAAGGTAATCACGCTCACAGACAGCATACATTCACCGATGAATTTGTATTCATCGTGCAATCTTATTGCACGAAGTGATATGGCGTCCATTGTAGACTCCCTTGTTGCCCCGTTAAGTGTGGTAAATGCACTTGTTGTTGCATTATGTATGAAGAAACAGACAGAAGTAATTTCAACTTTGGGAACACTGGAAGAAATATGGGATGAATATCAGGTGTATAGTAGCGATGAGTTAAATCCGGTAAATGATAAAATGTCATTGAAAAGAGTAGAGAGAAAAGAGGACGAATAGATGAGCAAAGTAGTTGTAATAGGCGGCGGAGCTGCGGGAATGTTTGCGTCCATTTTTGCGGCACGGAATGGAAATGAAGTGCATCTGTTTGAAAAAAATGAAAAACTTGGCAGGAAACTTTTTATTACGGGAAAAGGGCGATGCAATATTACGAATGCAGGAGATATGGAGGCGTTGTTTCAGTCGGTTGTGTCCAATCCGAAGTTTTTATACAGCAGTTTCTATGGTTATACAAATGAAGATGTTATCTCCTTTTTTGAGGAAATTGGGGTTAAAACAAAAATAGAGAGGGGTAATAGAGTATTTCCGTTGTCCGACCATTCTTCAGATGTGATAAATGGTTTGGCATCAGAAATGAAAAGATTGGGCGTAAAAGTACATTTGAATACGAAAGTAAAGTCTGTTGAGGGCGACGCCGACGGATTCAGACGAATTGTACTCTCAACCGGTGAGAAGATAGATGCAGATGATTGTATTGTGGCGACAGGGGGCTGTTCGTATCAGCCTACAGGTTCTACGGGGGACGGTTATCATATGGCAAAAAATGTCGGGCATACGGTCACGGAGGTTTATCCGGCGCTAGTGCCGTTGGAAGTGGAGGAGGACTATGTTAGAGAATTGCAGGGACTTTCTCTTAGAAATGTGGAAGCGGTAATTTACGACGGAAAGAAAGAGGTTTACCGTGATTTTGGAGAAATGCTGTTTACACATTATGGCGTCAGCGGTCCTCTTATGTTGACTGCCAGCAGTTATGTTACGAAGAAGTTGCAGGACAGAAAAATGAAACTTGTTATAGATTTAAAACCTGCCTTATCTGAGGAACAGTTAAATCAGAGAGTGTTAAGAGATTTTGAGGAAAATAAAAATAAACAGTTTAGAAATGCTATAACAAAACTGTTTCCGGCAAAATTGATACCGATTATGGTTATGTTAAGTGGAATTGACTCTGAAAAGAAAGTAAATGAGATTTCAAAAGAAGAACGTATAGATTTTGTTCGCCTAATTAAGCATTTTACATTGACAATCAATGGGACAAGGTCTTTCAGAGAGGCGATTATTACACAGGGCGGTGTGAAAACAAAGGAAATAAATCCGGCGACAATGGAATCGAAACTTGTTCCGCAACTATATTTTGTGGGGGAAGTGCTTGATTTGGACGCTTTGACAGGTGGTTTTAATTTACAGATAGCGTGGTCGACGGCATATATGGCAGGAAGCAGTATTTGGTAGAAAAGGAGAAGGAAAATGGGATACAATATAGCGATTGACGGACCTGCGGGAGCGGGAAAAAGCACAATAGCGAAAAAAGTGGCAAAAGAACTAGGATATATCTATGTGGATACAGGTGCATTGTACAGAGGAATGGCAGTCTATTTCTTAGAAAACGGCGTATCTGCTAATGAAACGGAAAAAATAGGACAGATGTGCAGGGAAGCGGTAGTTACGTTGGGATACGAGGACGGAGTGCAGCAGGTCTATCTGAACGGAGAAAATATTACTGCAAAACTTCGCAAAGAAGAAGTGGGGAAAATGGCGTCCGTAAGTTCAGCAGTAAAAGAAGTCAGAATGCAGTTGTTGGAACTGCAGAGAGATTTAGCGAAGAAAGAAAATGTGGTTATGGACGGAAGAGATATTGGGACAAATGTACTTCCGCAGGCAGAAACAAAGATTTATCTGACAGCAAGCGTGGACACAAGAGCGAAGAGAAGATTCTTGGAATTGCAGGAAAAAGGAGTTCCATGTGTTCTTGAAGAAATCGCAAAAGATATTGAAGACAGAGATTACCGCGATATGAACAGAGATGTAGCACCGCTAAAACAGGCGGAAGATGCGGTTTATATTGACTCTTCTGAGATGAGTATTGATGAAGTGGTTGCGGAAATTTTGAAGCATTGTAAATAAAGGGGAGAAAATGGAAGTAAAAGTAGCAAAGACAGCCGGATTTTGCTTTGGAGTAAAAAGGGCTGTGGAAACAGTGTATGAACAGGTCGAAAAAGAAAAGGATAAACAAATTTACACTTACGGACCGATTATCCATAACGATGAAGTCGTTAAAGATATGCAAAAAAGAGGTGTGAAAGTTATTCGCACAGAGGAAGAACTGGAAAATTTGGAGAGCGGAGTAGTCATTATACGTTCTCATGGTGTGCCGAAAAGAATTTATGACAAACTGGCAGAGAAAAATATTACCTGTGTGGATGCCACCTGTCCTTTTGTAAAGAAAATTCATAATATTGTAAAAAAGGAAAGCGAAGCGGGAAGCCAAATTGTTATTATCGGGAACACTGAACATCCGGAAGTGGAAGGAATTAAGGGGTGGTCAACCTCTCCGGTAACGGTTATTCAGACGATGGACGATGTGAACAATTTTGAGCCTGATAAATCGAAGAAGGTGTGCATTGTATCACAAACGACATTTAATTACAAGAAATTTGAAGAATTAGTTGAAATTATTTCTAAAAAGCGTTATGATATAAGTGTTTTAAATACGATTTGTAATGCGACTACCGAGCGTCAGACTGAGGCAAGAAGCATTGCAGAGGGCGTAGATGCTATGATAGTTATCGGTGATAAGCATAGTTCTAATACCCAAAAATTATTTGAAATATGTGATAAGGTATGCAACAATACGTACTATATTCAGACACTTGACGATTTGGATTTGAATCAATTAGGGTCGGCAAAAACGGTAGGTATTACAGCAGGGGCGTCAACGCCTAATAATATAATTGAGGAGGTTCAAAATAATGTCAGAATTAACTTTTGAACAAATGTTAGAAGAGTCTTTAAAAACAATACGAAATGGAGAGGTCGTAGATGGTACTGTAATCGATGTAAAGCCAGATGAAATCATCTTGAATATAGGGTACAAAGCAGACGGTATTATTACAAGAAGCGAATACACAAATGAGCCAAACGTTGATTTAACAACTTTAGTATCAGTCGGCGATACAATGACTGTTAAAGTATTGAAAGTGAATGACGGAGAAGGTCAGGTGTTGTTAACATATAAGAGATTAGCAGCAGAAAAAGGAAATGAAAGATTAAAAGAAGCTTTTGAAAACAAAGAAGTATTAAAAGCAACAGTAAGTCAGATTTTAGGCGGAGGATTAAGTGTTGTTGTTGACGAAGCAAGAGTATTTATTCCTGCAAGTTTAGTATCTGATACATACGAAAAAGATTTAAACAAATATCAGGGACAGGAAATTGAATTTGTTATCAGCGAATTTAATCCAAGAAGAAACCGTGTTATCGGTGACAGAAGACAACTTTTAGTTGCAGAAAAAGCAAAATTACAGGAAGAGTTATTTGCTAACCTCAAAGTGGGAGATGTTATCGAAGGAACTGTTAAAAATGTAACGGATTTCGGTGCATTTATCGACTTAGGCGGAGTGGATGGATTGTTACACATCTCTGAAATGTCTTGGGGAAGAGTTGAGAATCCAAAGAAAGTATTCCAAGTAGGGGAAACAATCAAAGTTCTTGTAAAAGATATTAACGATACAAAGGTTGCGTTAAGTTTGAAATTCCCAGAAACAAATCCATGGGCAAATGCAGAAGAGAAATATGCTGTAGGAACAGAAGTTACAGGTAAAGTAGCGAGAATGACAGATTTTGGTGCGTTCGTTGAATTAGCAGCGGGCGTAGACGCTTTACTTCACGTTTCTCAGATTTCTAAAGCACACGTAGAGAAACCGGCAGATGTTTTAAGTGTAGGACAGGAAATCACAGCAAAAATCGTAGACCTTAACGTAGCAGACAAAAAAATCAGTTTAAGTATGAAGGCTCTTGAAACAGAGGCAGCAGAAGAAGGAACAGAAGAGGCTGTTGAGGAATAGAATTTCTAGAGTAAAGACGTAAAAAATAGGGACGTAAGTCTCTATTTTTTATGTGAAAAAATATGTTAAAAATTCATCAAAATGTATATTAAAATATAC
>Snoopy_p2__coassemble_1032_pt1 | contig 16373 bp, 12 predicted proteins | sample Snoopy_p2__metabat2_low_PE_038 | metagenome-assembled genome bin Snoopy_p2
TCGTTGAAGTGGGATTTGTCATTAGTATGATTATGACAATCTGTCCAACTATCTTTGGAGATGACAGCGAACTCCGTATTTACAACGGAATAGTAACCGTGATTTTGTTTGTCACTATTTTATTTGCAAACTTTGCCGAGTCTGTGGCTGAAGGAAGAGGAAAAGCACAGGCAGATTCACTGAAAAAGACAAAGAAAGATACAATGGCAACCCTGTTGTTGAAGGACGGAACAGAGAAAGTTGTAAATGCATCTGAATTGAAAAAAGGCGATATTATTATCGTGAGAACAAATGAAGTGATTGCAAATGACGGTGAAGTTATCGAAGGCGTTGCTTCCGTAGACGAGTCGGCGATTACAGGGGAATCAGCGCCGGTAACCCGTGAAGCGGGCGGAGATTTTTCTTCCGTAACGGGAGGAACGACAGTAGTCAGCGACTGGTTAAAAATCAGAATTACTTCTGAGCCGGGACAGTCTTTCCTTGACAAAATGATTTCCCTTGTAGAAGGAGCGTCCAGACAAAAAACACCGAATGAAATTGCGTTAAATACATTGCTTGTCAGTCTGACGATTATTTTCTTAATTGTTGTAGTGACACTATATTGTTTCTCTGACTATGCGGGAGCGAAAATTCCAATGGCGACAATGATTGCCCTCCTCGTATGTTTAATTCCGACAACAATCGGCGGACTTTTATCCGCAATCGGTATTGCCGGTATGGACCGTGTAACAAGATTTAATGTTATTGCCATGTCAGGAAAAGCTGTGGAAGCATGCGGTGATGTAGATACAATGATTTTGGATAAAACGGGAACAATTACTTACGGAAACCGTCTTGCAGCAGATTTCCGTGAAGTAAAAGGAAAAAGTAAAGAAGATTTAATTGATTACAGTGTAATGACTTCTTTATGTGACGCCACACCGGAAGGAAAATCTGTAGTGGAATTGGGAAAACGTCTTGGCACAAAGATTAAAGACGAAGTAAAAGACCAAATGGAATTTGTAGAGTTCACTGCACAGACAAAGATGAGTGGAGTAAACTTAAAGGACGGAACACGAATCCGAAAAGGTGCTTATGATGCTATCAAAAAATATGTACAGGAAAATAACGGTGAAATACCGGAAGATTTGGAAAGTATTGTAACGGAAATTTCCAGTTTGGGCGGAACACCTTTGGTAGTCTGCGTCGGAAATGTGATTTATGGCGTGATTTATTTGAAAGATACGGTAAAACCGGGACTTGTGGAACGATTTGAGCGTCTGCGTGAGATTGGTATTAAAACAATTATGTGTACAGGTGACAATCCTCTTACAGCGGCGACAATCGCAAAAGAGGCAGGTGTGGACGGCTTTATCGCAGAATGTAAACCGGAAGATAAAATTGATGCCATTAAAAAAGAACAGGCAGAAGGAAAAATCGTGGCGATGACCGGAGACGGAACAAATGATGCCCCTGCTCTTGCACAGGCGGACGTAGGACTTGCGATGAACAGCGGTACAACGGCGGCAAAAGAGGCGGCAAATATGGTAGACCTTGATTCTGACCCGACTAAGATTTTGGAAGTAGTGGAAATCGGAAAACAGCTTTTGATTACGAGGGGATCTTTGACAACGTTCAGTATCGCCAATGATGTGGCAAAATATTTTGCAATTATTCCGGCGATGTTTACACTTGTCATTCCTCAAATGGAAGTGTTGAATATTATGCACCTATCCACACCGTTCAGCGCGATATTATCTGCATTGATTTTTAATGCAATTATTATCCCGTGTTTAATCCCGATTGCAATGCGCGGTGTAAAATATAAACCGATGCGTTCCGAAAAAATGTTGATGAAAAACATGGGTATTTACGGATTGGGCGGAGTAATTGTTCCGTTTGTGGCAATTAAACTGATTGATATTTTGGTAACGCCTTTGCTGGCATTATTAGGATTATAATATGAGGTGAGAAAATGAAGAACTTTGGAAAATATGTGAAAAGAGCGGCAGTTATTACACTTGCACTGCTTGTTATATGCGGTATCGCCTATCCTCTTTTATTGACGGGGATCGGACAGGTTGTTTTTCCGAAACAGGCAAACGGAAGCATTGTAAAAGCAGAAGGAAAAGCGGTAGGCTCAGAGGTAGTCGGACAGAAATTTGAAGGAGATGAATATTTTCACGGAAGAATTTCAGCGGTAGATTATAATACATATACAAAAGAAGAAAAAGAAAACGGAGATTATGCGGGAGTTTCTTCGGGCAGTTATAACTATGGCGCTACAAACGAAGAGTTGGAAAAACGTGTAGAGCAGGATGTACAGGCATTTAAAGAACGTTATAAAAAAGCAACAGGAGAAGAATTTAAGGGAGAAATTCCGGCAGATATGCTGACAGCATCGGGATCGGGGTTAGATCCGCATATCAGTCCTGCATCAGCAAAAATACAGATTCCGATTGTGGCGGCAAACAGCGGTTTGTCTGAAACGGAAGTGGAAGAAATTGTGGAGAGAAATACAGAACACAAATTATTCGGTATTTTTGGTGAAGAAACTGTAAATGTTCTTCAATGTAATATTGAAATAGCAAAAGCAATGGGCGAATAAAAAGAGGGAGGCATAGCCTCCCTAAATGTATTTAGGAGAGAACTATGGGTGGAGAAAGAGCAAACCCTGAAGAGTTGTTGAAACGTATTCAGGCGGCAGAAAAACAAAAAGAAATTGAAAAAAAGGGAAAATTATGTATCTTTTTGGGATATGCGGCAGGAGTTGGGAAGACATGCGCTATGTTAGATGCGGCACATGAATTGCAAAAAGAAGGGGTAGATATTGTTGCGGGATATATCGAACCACACGCCCGTCCGGAAACAAGTGCGAGGGAGGAAGGATTAGAGAAGATTCCTCCTCTTATGGTGGAATATAAAGGAATAGAACTACGGGAACTGGATATTGACGGTGTGTTGAAAAGAAAGCCGCATACAGTTCTTATTGATGAACTCGCTCACACAAACGCAAAAGGAATGCGTCATCAAAAGCGGTATGAGGATATTGAAGAAATTTTAGATGCGGGAATTAATGTGTATACAACCGTAAACATTCAACATTTGGAAAGTCTTAACGATGTTGTGGAGAGCATTACAAAAATTCATGTAAAAGAAAGAATACCGGATTTTGTTTTTGACGAGGCGACACAGGTAAAATTAATAGATATTGAGCCGGACGAGCTGATAACCCGTTTGAAAGAAGGAAAAATTTATAAAACCGTGCAGGCGGAGAGAGCGCTGCAGAATTTTTTCGCAAAAGAAAAATTAATCGCTTTAAGGGAAATTGCGCTTCGCAGAATGGCGGATAAAGTAAATCGGTTAGGTTTACAGGAGCGTATTTTAAATGAAAATGCGGACGGAAGCGAGGGGTATCAGGGTGAACATATTATGACCTGTATTTCAACTGCTCCCTCCTGTGAGAAAGTTATCCGCAGCGCATCGAGAATGGCATATGCTTTCCATGCAAAATTCACCGCATTGTATGTGGAAACGCCGGAATTGCAAAATGCAGACAGTTCCGTAAAGAAAATAAGAGATAAAAACATCCATTTGGCGGAGGCGCTTGGTGCGCAGATTATTACTGTATTTGGTGAGGATGTGGCATTTCAGATTGCGGAGTATGCGAAAGTAAGCAGTGTGACAAAACTTGTTTTAGGACGGACAAACCATCGTATTTGGCTTGGACAGAAGAGAGGAACAATTACGGACAAAATAAGCGAATATATGCCTAAATTGGATATCTTTATTATTCCGGATACAGCAAAATACAAACAGAAAAAGCGGGAATTTTTCCCAATGCCGAAAAAGTCGGAGGGGCTGGCGGTTGATTTGTTAAAAGAGGCGGCTATGCTTGTTGCCGCAACGGGTATAGGGATTTTCTTTCAAAAGAAAGGGCTTATGGACGCAGATATTATTATGGTATATCTCATAGGTATACTTATTCTGTCGCTCTGTACGAAAAGGCGGTATATTGCGGTATCTTCATCGGTTATCAGTTTACTTTTGTTTGACTGGTTTTTTGTTCCGCCGTTTTACAGTTTCCATTTTTACAGTGGGAAATACAGCGCTACTTTTGCATTGATGCTATTGTTTGCCGTTATTATTTCTACGATTATTTCTAAAGAAAGACGGCAGGTAAGAGAAAGTGCAAAAATGGTGTACAGAACCCAACTTTTACTTGATAATAGCAGGAGAATGCGAAGGATTGAAACAGTGCGGGAACTTTTAATGGAATTAAGCCAAAAAGTATTAAAACTAATGAATCTTTCGGTGGTGTTTTATATCCGAAAAGGAGAAAAGACAACAGGGCCGTGGCTCTTTCCAAAGCCGGGTATGTCTAAAGCGGAATTAAAGAAAATGATGACGCCGAGGGAGCGGGCGGTCGTTGACTGGGTTATGGCAAATAAAAAGCGAGCAGGCTGCTGTACCCACACGCTTCCGGAAGCGGACGCCATGTACCTGCCAATTAAGACGGGGGATGAAATTTATGGTGTTATGGGGATTGTTTTGGAAGAAAAAAGAGAAATTCCTACGTTTGAATATGGACTTTTGACAGCCATGTTAAATGAAGCGGCGCTTGTATTTGCGCGAATTTATCTTGTCCAAAAGTAGAACTTGCAAGTCTGTTTAGATGTGTTTAAAATAGGAAAGAAGAGGGGGAATGTATGTGAAAGAGATAAAACACAGTTATATAGGAAGAGATGTTTTTTATTGTATTGTCAGTTTAGTTCTGTCTACGCTAATCGCATATATCTTTTCCATTTTGGGATTTACAGATGCAAACCTGATTATGATTTACATTTTGGGTGTTCTTATGGTTGCCCTGATGACAAGCGGGTATTATTGGGGACTTTGTGCAAGCGCTTTGAGCGTACTTACATTTAACTTCTTTTTTGCAGACCCGATATTTACATTTTCCGTATATAATCCGGATTATTTGATTACTTTTGTCGTTATGCTTGTCACGTCAATTACCTGTTCTATTTTAACAAAACGGGTGAAAAACTACGCACAGGAAAATGAGATGAAATCATATCGCTCGGAACTTTTGCTACAGGCGAGCAGAAGTTTACAAGAGGCATCGACTTCTCAAGAGATTATGCAGAAAACAGTTGAACAACTTGGACATTTATTAGAAAAAAATGTGTACTGTTATATGGGCGAGCCGTCAGGAAGTGAAATTCCTATTTCATATAAAAAAGATAATGCACCCGACCAACTGGGAAAGTCAGAAATGGCTATTGCAAAGTGGTGCTACCAAAATCGGGAGGATGCAGGATTTTCTACAAAAATTTTGCGTGATTCTGCTTATATGTTCCTCGCAGTGAAAAGTGAGGAAAAGGTATTTGCCGTTATTGCAGTAGATATGGAAAAAGAGAAAATCGGTACATTTGAAAGAGGAATTATGGGAACGATTATCCACGAGAGTGTTCTGGCTCTTGAAAAGGAGCAGTTAATTAAACAGAGAAGTGAATCGGAGGTGCGGTTGGAGAAAGAAAGACTGCGTGCCAATCTTCTTCGTTCTATTTCCCACGATTTGAGAAGCCCTCTCACAAGTATTTCCGGAAATGCGGAGAATTTATTGACAAATGAAGAAAAATTAAGCGGGGAAAAAAGACAAAAAATATATCACGATATTTATGACGATTCTATGTGGCTTATTAACCTTGTGGAAAATCTTCTTTCCGTTACGAGAATTGAAAATGGAACGATGGAGTTAAATATTCAGGGAGAAGTTGCCGAAGAGGTTATCGAAGAAGCGTTGAAACATGTGAACAGACGTGGAAAACAGCAGAAAATTACAGTGGACTGTGAGGAAATTCTGATTGCAAAAATGGATGTGAAATTAATTTTCCAAGTGCTGATTAATCTTGTGGATAACGCTGTTAAGTATACGCCGAAAGGGGCGGAAATTATTGTGGGAGCGAATAAAGAGGGCGATAAAGTCGCATTCTTCGTGAAAGATAACGGTCAGGGATTAACAGCAGAACAGAAAGAAAAAGTTTTTGATATGTATTACACAGTAAATAATACGGTGAGTGACAGCAGAAGGGGAATGGGACTTGGACTTCCCCTTTGTCAGGCGATTGTGCAGGCGCACGGAAGCAAATTGAAAATATATGATAATGTGCCAACCGGAACAGTATTTAAGTTTGCGTTGGAGCAGGAGGAGATAATGTTATGATGAAGGGAACAAAACCAACCGTTTTAGTTGTCGAAGATGACGAGCCGATCCGCAATTTAATTGTGACGACTTTGGAGATGGAAAAATATAAATTTGATACGGCGGAAGACGGGAAACAGGCGATTATGCTTGCGGCGGCAAATAATCCGGATATTATTTTAATGGATTTAGGTTTGCCTGATATGGACGGAATAGATGTAATCAAGAAAATCCGTTCATGGTCCGTAGCGCCGATTATAGTGATTAGTGCGAGAAGTGATGAGAGAGATAAAGTTGCTGCTTTAGATGTAGGAGCGGACGATTATCTGACAAAGCCGTTCAGCGTTGTGGAATTATCGGCAAGGCTTCGTGCTACAATAAGACGTGTACAATATATCATGCATACGGACAATACGAATGAAAGTATATTCCAAAACGGAGATTTGATGATTGATTATAGTGCAGGTGTTGTAAAAGTGGCGGGAACGGAAATTCATTTAATGCCGTTGGAATATAGCCTTTTGTGTCTTTTAGCGCAGAACGTAGGAAAAGTACTTACATATCAGTTTATTTTGGAAAAAGTGTGGCCAAATGGAATTGGAAGCGATATTTCTTCACTGAGAGTATACATGACTTCTCTTAGAAAAAAACTGGAAAAGGATAAGACAAATCAAACGTATATTCAGACGCATATCGGAGTCGGGTACCGCATGCTGAATGTGGAGGAAGAAAGCGAGTAGAAGTAAATTTTAATTTATCTTTAATTTCCGCTCTGTTCACTTTAAACCCCATTTAACATCTAATCTGTTACAATACAATCATAGACAAAGGAGTCTGTAAGATAGATTGTAATGAGAAAGGGAATGAATGAGATGAAAGAACAGATAATAAATACAAAAGAAATAATGGAAGAAAGAGAATTAAAAAATTTATGTTCCGATGTAAAACAATGCTGTTCTCAACATGAATTTATAAAAGGCGAACAAATGGCAGCATTGGCAATGGAAAAATATCCGGATGCAGCACAGCCGCATAATTTGTACGGAGCAATTTTGGAGATGACAGGTCAGCATGTATCGGCAATGAAACATTTTCGTGCCGCGCTGGCATTAGATCCGACTTATGAGCCGGCAAGTTATAATTTGGAGCAATACGGAACAATGACTTTGGAAGAAAAACATTGTGCTTTTGATGAGGAGGACTTAGGCGTAAAAAAAATGCCGTCTCACGCATCTGCAAAAAAGCAGAACGCAAACAGCACTTTAAGAATGATATTATATCCGATTTATCGCAATAAAGATGTCAATGTTTCAAAAAATGCAGGATAAGAAATATCAATACAATGACTATTTATCACTTCGGTTTCTCCATCAGCGACAAGGCCCGCGATGGAGAAAGCCATTGCAATTCTATGGTCGAGAAAACTGTCTATTTTAGCGCCGGATAAATGTCCTTTTCCGGTAATAATCATTCCGTCTTCAGTAGGAATAATATCCCCACCCATTTTTGTTAAATTTTTACTTACCGTTTCAATTCTGTTGGTTTCTTTTACTTTCAATTCTTCTGCGTTTTTAATAGTGGTAGTTCCGTCAGCAAAAGCGGCGAGAACAGCGATAATCGGTATTTCATCAATTAAAGTCGGAATAACAGAACCCTCCACAACTGTTCCGTGCAGGCTGCTTGTCCGTACAAGTAAATCAGCGACAGGTTCTCCCCCCACTGTCTTTTTATTTAAAAATGTAATATCCCCGCCCATATTCTGACATACGGTTAAGATGCCGGCTCGGGTCGGATTAATGCCTACGTTTCGAATAAGGATTTCAGAATGCGGAACAAGAAGTCCTGCGGCAATAAAATATGCAGCAGAGGAAATATCTCCCGGCACAATAATTTTTTGTCCATCCAAATTCGGTTCGGGTTCAATGGAAACAGTAGGCAAATTTGTAGCAGAATCAGTAAAACGATGCAATTTACCGCCAAATCCCGACAACATTAATTCCGTATGATTGCGGGATAATACAGGTTCGGTTACGGAGGTAACTTGGTCAGCGTAAAGTCCAGCGAGCAAAATTGCGGATTTTACCTGTGCGGAAGCAACCTTTGAATGATAATGAATACCGCACAGCAGGGAAGGGGATATGCGAAGAGGAGCGCAGTTATTTCCGCGCATACTTTCGATTCTTCCGCCCATAAGCGAAAGCGGTTCTATAATTCTTCCCATTGGTCTTGTGTTTAAAGACGCATCTCCGGAAAGAATGGTTTCAAAGTTTTGTCCGGCAAGAATACCTGATATAAGTCTTGTTGTCGTCCCGCTGTTTTTTGTGTCTAAAACGGATTGCGGAGCAGAAAGACCGTGCAATCCTTTTCCGCAGATGCGTATGATTTCAGGGGAAACTTCGATTTCTATGCCCATTTTTCTAAAACAGTCAATAGTGGCAAGGCAATCTGCCCCCTGCAAAAAGTTTGTGATTTCGGTTGTGCCGTTGGCGAGAGAACCGAACATAACGGCACGGTGGGAAATGGACTTATCTCCCGGAATAGTTATTACTCCTCGAAGTCCGGTAGTATTTTTTATAATCATATGTGAATCCTTTCTAAGCAATATATTATTAACGTTTGTATACTGCATATCTGTGCTTTTCTAAAAGTTTTACCGCCTGCAAAGAGGAAGACTCATCATAAAATTCCATTCTAAGAACGCCCTCCTCAAATTCACGATTATGGACAATGCCTATATTTTTTAAACTGATATTATTTGAGGCTAAAATGGTGGCAACTGTGGCAATTCCCCCTGTTTCATCTAAAATATCACAGTAGACAGCAAACACTTTTTTAATCGGACCTGCCGAAAGATCGGGAACGGAGTCGCGATAATTTTTCGCACGGAAAAACAAATCGTATAATTCATCTGCATCTTTTCGTTCGACAGAAGACTGTATTTTTTGCAGAGTATTTATATATTCTCCGAGAATATTGGCAATATTTTTCTGATTTTGTACGCATATATGCTGCCACATTATCGGGGAGGAAGAGGCTATGCGGGTAATGTCCTTAAATCCGCCCGCTGCCAGTTGTTTCATAAATGCTTCCTTTGTGTCCGTATCTTTTACAAAATCAACTAAAGCGGAGGCGATAATATGCGGAAGGTGGCTGATTGCTCCTGTAACATAATCGTGCTTCTCGTAATCCATTTCTATGGGAAGTGCTTTCAATGACCGTATAAATGCGGTATATTGCAGTACCTTTTCTTTGGAAACGGATGCGGAAGGAGTAAGAATATAGTAGGCATTTTCAATTAAAATTGCCTTAGCATTGGAAAAGCCTGTTTTTTCCGATCCCGCCATTGGGTGTCCGCCAATAAAATATTTTTCCAGTCCGAGTGCGATGACTTCCTTATGTATGGACGTCTTTACACTTCCCACATCTGTCAGAATACAGTCTTCGTGCAGAAATGGTTGTATCTGTTTTAGATAGGCAGTATTAAAAGAAACGGGCGTGCATAGAAAAACATAAGAACAGTTTTTAAAATTGTCATCTATTGTGTTGCAGGAAACATCTATAACCGATTCGTTCATGGCTAGGGCGAGTGTTTCTCTGCTTTTGTCAAAAGCAATCAGTTTTGTGTCGGGATAATAAAGGCGTATGGCTTTGGCGATTGAACCGCCGATAAGTCCTAAGCCGATAAATCCGATTTTCATTGGTGTGTGCATGAAAAAATCCTCTTTCTTATTCAATATCTGTTCTTTCCATTTTAAAATATTTCCGAAAACATGTCAACGCTATGTTGGTTTAAAGTGAAAAAGCAACGGGTATAATCTTGAAAAGAAAAATATTGTATAAAATATATAAAAGAGTTGTAAAAACAGAAAAAATTTAGTACAATATATACATTAAAACTAGAAAAATAAGGAGGCACCAACAATGAAAGTTTACAGAACAGACGAGATTAGAAATGTAGTCCTTTTGGGACACGGCGGAAGCGGAAAGACAAGTTTAGTGGAAGCAATGGCTTATGTATCGGGAGCAGTCAATCGAATGGGAAAAATCAGCGACCATAATACGATAAGCGATTTTGATAAAGAAGAGCAGAAACGCGAATTCTCAATCAGCACAACCTTGACTCCGATTGAATGGGAAAAAGCAAAAATCAATATTCTTGACACACCGGGATATTTCGACTTTGTAGGTGAAGTGGAAGAAGCGGTAAGCGCGGCAGATGCGGCTGTTATTGTTGTTTCAGGAAAAGCGGGTGTGGAAGTAGGAACGGAAAAAGCGTGGGAATTATGCGACAAATATAATTTACCTCGTATGGTATATGTAACAGAAATGGACGTTGATGATGCAAGTTTCCGTGAAGTAGTGAAACAGTTGACGGATAGATACGGAAAAGTAATTGCACCTCACTTCCAGCCGATTCGTGAAAATGAAAAATTAGTCGGATATGTAAACGTTATCAAAAATGCGGGAAGAAGATATACAGGTATCGGACAGAGAGAAGAATGTGAAATTCCTGATTACTGTCTTCCGAACTTGAAGATTTTAAGAGATGCCTTAATGGAAGCGGTAGCGGAAACGAGTGAAGATTTTATGGAAAGATATTTTGCGGGAGATGAATTTTCAATCGAAGAAATCCGCTCAGCCATGCGTACGGAAGTAATGGACGGAAGTATTGTACCGGTGGCAATGGGTTCTAACATTGAGGCACAGGGTGTTGCGAATCTTTTATCTGACATTGTTCGTTTCTTCCCAAGTCCTGACAAGAGAGAATGTGCAGGATTTAATCGGAAAACAAATGAGATTTTTGAGGCAAATTACAATTTCTCGAAGGCAAAAACGGCATATGTATTTAAGACAATGGTTGATCCGTTCATTGGCAAATATTCTTTCGTAAAAGTATGCTCAGGTGTATTAAAGGGCGAAGATGTGTTATATAATGCGGAATCGGATACGGAGGAAAAGCCGGGTAAACTTTATGTAATGAATGGAAATAAACCGATTGAAGTGGCAGAGTTACACGCCGGTGACATCGGTGCTATCGCAAAATTAAGTGCGACAAAGACGGGAGATACTCTTTCAACAAAGGCTACCCCTGTTTTATACGGTAAGACAGAATATTCTACACCGTATACATATATGAAATATGTGGTGAAAGCAAAAGGCGATGAAGATAAAGTTTCTCAGGGGCTTGCAAAAATGATGGCGGAAGATATGACGATGAAAGTAGTAAACGATAGTGAAAACCACCAGACATTGTTATATGGAATGGGCGACCAACATTTGGAAGTTATTGTAAGCAAACTGGCTGCACGCTATAAAGTAGATGTGGAATTGGAAAGACCGAAAGTAGCCTTTAGAGAAACAATCCGCAAGACTTCTGATGTAGACACAAAATATAAGAAACAGTCAGGTGGACACGGACAGTACGGTCACGTTAAAATGAAATTTGAACCTTCGGGAGATTTGGAAACTCCATATATCTTTGAAGAAACGGTAGTGGGAGGAGCGGTTCCGAAGAACTATTTCCCTGCTGTTGAGAAGGGGCTTCAGGAAGCGGTATTGAGAGGACCGTTAGCACACTATCCTGTTGTAGGTGTTAAAGCAACTTTATACGACGGTTCTTATCACCCTGTAGACTCTTCGGAAATGGCGTTTAAGACAGCGACAATGCAGGCGTTTAAGAAAGGTATTATGGAAGCCTCTCCGGTACTTTTAGAACCAATCGCAAATATGAAAGTCATTGTTCCTGATGAATATACAGGAGATGTTATGGGAGATTTGAATAAGAGAAGAGGACGTGTACTTGGAATGAATCCGCTTTCAAACGGAAAACAGGAAATTGAGGCAGATATTCCGATGACCTGTGTATTCGGTTATTGTACGGCGCTTCGTTCCATGACAGGAGGACGGGGAACGTATTCATATGAATTTGTTCGTTATGAACAGGCACCTTCAGATGTACAGGAAAAGGAAATTGCAAATCGTTTAGAAGAATAAAGTGTAAAAAGAGGATTGTTGTTTGTATGCAGCAATCCTTTTCTTTCCGGAATGCTTGACAATTCCAGGCAGAGTGATACAATGAGCCTAATTACTTTTCACTAGGAGGAAATTATGAAAAATATGAAAATGAAAATCATAGGAGTGGTTACATTTCTAGTTGTAGCGGGAATATATTATTATGTTACCCTGCCTGCGATTAATATTCACTCCAGAGACTTTTGGGTATTTCTGATTATACTTATGGTACTGCTTATTGTGTGGTACGGCTGGAAGAAGAAAATCCGAAGTAAACAGGAAGTAAAATCATCAAAAGGAATGAAGATACTGATTACATTGGGTGTGGCAGTTGTCGTTGTTTATGCGGTAGGAACACTGTTATCCTCTCCTATTATCAATGCGAAAAAATACAGAAATCTGTTGAAAGTGGAGGAGGGAGAGTTTACGAAAGACATTGAAGAGTTATCTTTTGACCAAATTCCGCTGTTGGATAAGGAGTCGGCTTCATTGCTGGGAAACCGTAAAATGGGAAGTATGGTGGATATGGTTTCTCAGTTTGAGATAGACGATATCTATACACAGATTAACTACAAAGACAAACCGGTCAGGGTGTCACCGCTTAAATATGCTAACATTATCAAGTGGTTTACAAACCGTTCAGAAGGAATACCGGCATATGTGCGAATTGATATGGCGAGCCAGTCTACTGAATTGGTTAAACTGGACGAGGGAATGAAGTATACGACAAGTGAGCATTTCAACCGTAATATTTACAGACATCTTCGCTTTAAATATCCGACATATATTTTTAATGACTTGAGTTTTGAAACGGATGATGAGGGAACGCCTTATTGGGTTTGTCCGGTAAAGAAATTTAATATCGGACTATTCGGTGGAGAAACAATCGGAAGAGTTGTTTTATGTAATGCCATTACAGGCGAAACGAAGGACTATGCTATTGACGAAGTACCGTCATGGATTGACAGGGCGTATTCGGCAGATTTGCTTGTACAGTTGTATGATTATTATGGTTCTTTAAAACATGGATTTTTGAACAGTGTTCTCGGTCAGAAGGACTGTTTAAAGACAACGGACGGCTATAACTATCTTGCCATTGACGATGACGTATGGGTGTATACAGGTGTCACATCTGTAAGTGGTGACGAATCTAACGTTGGATTTGTGCTGATGAACCAGCGTACAATGGAAACAAAATTTTATTCTATCGAGGGGGCAACCGAGAAGTCGGCGATGTCCTCGGCGGAAGGGCAGGTACAACATTTAAAATATAAGGCAACTTTCCCATTGCTGTTGAATATTTCAGGTGAGCCGACCTATTTCATTGCATTGAAAGATGATGCGGGACTTGTAAAGAAATATGCAATGGTAAATGTGCAGAGATATCAGTTGGTTGCAATCGGCGACACGGTTAGTTCTTGTGAAAAGCAGTATAACAAATTGTTGGTGACGGACGGTGTTGTCAAAGAAGAAGAACAAAAAAACGAGGTGCAGACGGTAACCGGCAAGATCAGCAAGATTGCACAAGGAGTTATTGACGGAAACTCTCACTTTTACATTATGCTGGAAGGCAATAATGAAATCTTTGATGTATCTGTTGTAGACTTTATTGATGTGATTAAATATGAAGTCGGACAGAACGTTACAATAGAATATACAAAAGGGAAGAAAGCGAATACCGTTTTATCCATGAAATAAAACAAAAGAGGAAAATGAGATAAAGTCATTTTCCTCTTTTGTCATTTAATTAAGTATCTGACAGTCAGTTAAATCAATATCACTTAAGTCTTTGCGGTCGGCGCTGACACTTAAGTAGAAGTCAATGTGATGAAGTTTACTGATGTTTTTCAATCTTTCTACGAAACGTGGCATATTTTCCAATGAGATGTCGGATTGTTTTAAAATGCCGTCAATGAAAATACATTCAATATCGCTATTGCAACTAATCATACCGTAAATGAAACCGGTGTAGTCGTCAATATTGCGGATAGATGGATAATCAGCCATACAAATCGCTCTTATATCGAAAGAAAGATTAAATGTATCATTATGGCTGTTCTTAATGAAAACTACATTTCCGTCCAGTGTTTTTGCTTTTTCGTTAGCAAAATCAATCATTTGTTGCGTTTTTCCACTGCCTTTTGGGCCTACTAATAAATTTACCATAGCACTATCTCCTTTATGTATATTTCGTTCTGTCTTGATAGTAGTTATTATACAACAAATCTGAAAAATGAGCAACAAATTATCTAAAAAATATAAAAATAATACTTTTAATTTGTGCAAATTAATGTATAATACCAGTAGTATGAATGAATTGGGAGGAAGGACAGGATGATTCAGATTTTGATAGTAGAAGATGACAGACATATAGGGGAAGGATTACAGTTCCTTTTAGAGAGTGAGGGATTTCATGCGGAATTGGCAATGAGCAGAAGCGAAGGAAAGAAAATGTTGAAAGAGAAATCATATCAGTTGCTGATTTTAGACGTAAACCTTCCGGACGGAAGCGGGTTTACGTTTTTTCAAGAAATACAGGAAAAAGAAATACCGGTTATTTTTCTGACAGCGCTTGATGAGGAAGAAAATATCGTAAAAGGGTTTAACATTGGGGCAGACGAGTATATTACAAAACCGTTTCGTCCCAGAGAACTCGTTTCCAGAGTGAAAAAAGTAATCAGACTCAGAGGGATAGAAGAAAGTGGAAAACAAGAGTTGACGATAGGAAATGTTTCTATCCGATTGGGAGAGAAAATGGTGTACAAAAATGGAAAACCTTTGGAGATGACTGCGTTAGAATATAAAATTTTGGTACTGTTCTTTGAGAACAGGGGACGAATTTTGACGAGAAATCAAATACTGTCCCATATTTGGGACGAATCGGGGAATTTTGTCAATGACAATACGCTTACGGTTTATATAAAAAGACTTCGGGAAAAGGTAGAGGATAATCCGAATGAGCCGAATATGATTAAAACGGTCAGAGGAATGGGATATAAAATCGGAGGATAATATGGAAAAGAAGAAATGGTTTGGAACAGTCTGTCTGTGTATACTGTTTAATTTTTGTATCTGTCTTTTTTTAGGAGTTGCAAAGGAGAGGGAAATAAATGGGTGGCTGTATAATACAACAGAGAGAATTTTAGAGGCGGAGAATAGTCAGGAAGAAAGAGATATTTTAAGGAAATACGGTGTGGAGAAAAAGGACTTTCATCCTGTGTCCGTAGCGGCCGAAGTTGCTTTTGTCGGTTTGGCAAACGGGATTTTTCTATTTGCAGTCAGTATATATGACAGAAAAAAGCGGAATGAAAAACTGCAGAAAATGGAAATGTACTGCGAGGAAATTTTAGCGGGGAAAGAAACACTGCAATTAGATGACAATGAAGAGGGAAACTTCAGCATTCTAAATAATAAAGTATATGATATAACAATGCTTTTAAGAGAAAAGAATGTTTATCTGGAGAAGAGAAAATCGGAACTGGAAAAATTCTTGGCGGACATATCTCACCAGTTGAAAACACCAATCACATCTTTACATATGGCAAATGAATTTTTACGAATGGATTTACCTCCGGAGAAAAAAGAATTATTTTTGGATAATATGCAGAAAGATTTAGCAAAAATAGAATGGCTTGTTAAAGGCATATTAAATTTAGCAAAATTGGACTCACAGACTCTTGCATTGAAAAGAGAGGAAGTGTATGTAAAAGATTTGGTTGGAGGAGTAAAAGAGCGGTTTGCTGTCCTGTGCGAAGTTACGGGAAGTAAAATTTGTGAAGAGGGAGAAGAAAAGGCGAAAATATGGTGTGATTTTCGTTGGATGAAAGAGGGAATATGCAATATAGTGAAAAATGCCATTGAGCATAATGCGACAGAGGTGAAAATCTCTTGGGAAGAAAATTACATTTATACAAAAATAAGTGTGAAAGATAATGGAGAGGGAATTGACAGAGAAGATTTGCCTCATATTTTTGAGCGGTTTTATAAGAGCAAAAATGCAAAGGAGGACAGCGTGGGACTTGGACTTGCCTTTACGAAAAGTATCGTAAACTATCAGGGAGGAGATATTGAAGTGAAAAGTCAAAAAGGGAAGGGAACGGAGATGATTTTAAAAATCTATCAGATACATTAATATATTTTGATATGTATAAATTAGGAAAAAGATGTAATAAAC